>Ga0206130_10005537_pt1 | contig 14872 bp, 16 predicted proteins | sample Helgoland_Spring_9_FD_148637 | JGI IMG/M metagenome (GOLD analysis project Ga0206130, IMG submission 148637) | Pelagic subsurface seawater microbial communities from Kabeltonne, Helgoland, North Sea - Helgoland_Spring_Bloom_20160512_1 | ecosystem: Environmental > Aquatic > Marine > Epipelagic ... | reverse complement strand
GAAAAGGGCGCATATGATCTCATTTACTTTGATGCCTTTGCGCCCAGTGCGCAGCCCGAGCTTTGGTCAGATGCTATTTTTGAAAACATGTACGACCTGCTCAGTAAGGGAGGTATACTCACCACATATTGCGCGAAAGGTGTAGTCAAAAGGTCGATGAAAGCAGCCGGTTTTGAAGTGGAAGCGCTGCCTGGTCCACCACGTAAACGAGAAATGACACGCGCATGGAAACGGTAAATGCTAAAAAATTCACAGCTCGATGTTACGCGCTTATTGTTAGCGACACCCGCAGACTTTTGGTCATGAAGGAGCGCTGGCGCGGGGTGGACTTAAACAAACTTCCCGGAGGTGGACTAGAATTGGGCGAAGGATTGTTAGACTGTCTGAACAGAGAATTGAACGAGGAGTTTATCCAATTCGAATCTTGCCAATGGTCACATTTACATACCCCTACTCATTTTTTCACGTCGCAATTTCGTCCGGACGAGCAATTGCTTTTAAACTATTTCAAGGCTATAGTTGAGGTTAACGAACAATGTTGGGTTCTGAATCCGGAGGAATCGGAAAATTTACTGGGAATAGAATGGCTGGACTTGAGAAAGGAAAACCGGAATTGGTTCACATTAGAGAGCGATCGTGATGCATTTGATAAATTGGTAGCGCTCTACGCTTAACCCAATCTTCGCTGAACGACATCGGATATCTGAGCATATAATTGTTGTGGCGCTTTTGTACGCCAATTCAAAGCGTCTAATGTCCCACCCAATACAAAATACATATCAAGACTGTAGCTCGAGAGTTCATCCAGTACATGGGGGCGTAAATTTAGAAAGGCCATCCAACCGTCAGGCACCTCTTCCAACCATTCATCGTAGTAATCCGCTTCGTCGGCGTGAAAATTCAAAATATTCTCGCCTATGAGAATGAATTTATCAATCCCAACTGGTAACATCTCATCGATCAAATCACGTTTCACCCGCATAATATCATTATGCACAGCATCATTCCATTCGCCAAAAAATTCAATAACTACATAACCTATTGCGTAATCGACAAAAAGGATTTTTAGGTAAAGTGTTTCACAACCTATACTGTCCCATTGCGGATGTATGACGTGATCAAAAATTTGATCCGTAAAATGTACCTCACTATTGAAGTAACCGTAAAGCGGACTTTGCGGATCTTCATTCGCTTGATACAAATGGCGCCAATTGTAGTAGGGTTCTATAGTGTGCACTGAAAAAAAATTAGTGAATGTATTCTTAACAAAATTGGCTCAACATTGTTAGCTTTCCAACAGAAAATTACCCCATGTCTGTATTTACCATCACCGGCGCAACTGGATCTGTAGGCCGAGCAATCATACAAACGCTCCAAAGCGAATCGCATGAGATACGCGTACTGAGTACGCGGAAATCAGTTGAGATCAAAGGCGTATCCTCATTTTACTGGAACCCAGCGACTAATGAAATAGATCAAGACGCTTTGATGGGCGCGGATTACCTGATCCATCTTGCGGGCGCCACAGTAAGTAAGCGCTGGACACCTGCTTACAAAAAACTGATTATGGACAGCCGCGTTGAAGGCACGCAACTTTTACTCAGTGCAACGAGCCGTTTGAAAACGCCACTTAAAGCAGTCATTAGCGCCTCCGCCATTGGTTACTACGGTAGCGATTTAGAACGTTTAATGTCGGAAGAAGATGTACCTGCTGACGACTATCTCGCAGCAGTGACGAAAACATGGGAGTCTTACACAAAGAAGTTCGAATCGCCGCAAACTAGAAGCATTCAGCTTAGAATAGGTATAGTTCTAGATCCCGGTGAAGGAGTGTTGGGCCGATTAGAACCGCTGGTAAAATTCGGACTTGCAGCGCCACTAGGTTCCGGAAAGCAATGGAGCAGTTGGATTCATATTGAAGACCTCGCCCGTATGTTTGTTTATGCAGCTACACAATCCCTAGCAAGCGGGCCTTACAATGCCGTGGCACCGGCCCCTGTCACAAACAAACAGCTCACCAAAGCCCTATGTCGCGTAAACAAGCGGCCTATGCTTCCCATTGGTGTCCCTCCATTCGTGTTGAAAGTAATGCTTGGTCAGATGGCAACACTCGCTTTAATGAGTCAAAAAGTCAGTGCTGATAAAATAGTAGCTACCGGCTTTTCATTTACCTACGCATCGGTCGAAAAGGCATTAAAAGCCCTATACAGGCATTAAAAAACCCCGAACTTTTCAGGACGGGGCTTGCTTTGAACTATGTTAGGGATAGTTTAAGCATTCGTTGCCGATACATTGATTGTCAATTCAATACTGTGGTCAATCAGGTCTTCTTTTAAAGTTTCTGCGATCGTTGCATCCTCACTATCGTGGTATTTCACATTCCACTTCGTGCGATCAATTGAGAATGTCGGCGCAGTAAATTGTACCGACCCCTCTTCTACTATTACATTCGCTGGAAACTCAATACTATTGGTAATTCCACGGATGGTTAAGTTACCAACTACTACCGACGACGCCTCATCCGTTGCCTCCTCACGTACTTCAATGATTTCGAAAACTGCTGTTGGAAAGGTATCAACTAAAAAGAAATCTTGCGACTTCAAGTGTCCTTCTAAGTAACCTCGTTTACCTTCATCTTTAATGCTTACGACTGCGATAGAATTCATATCTATAGTAATGCTTCCACCAACGAGTTGACCTTCAGAAACTGCGAAAGTACCCGATTGCACACCTATAGTTCCAAGATGATCCCAGTCAACAAAAGATTTGAATCCGCGCCATTTAAGGTAAGAGCCCTCAACTAATTCGTAATCAGTAGCTTCAGTAATTACTTCTACCTCTTGCGCTTCTCCTGTGACTGCTTCGTCTGCTTTTGTACCGTTTGAACAGCTTACAGCAATGATTGACGCTGCAACTAAAATTGCGATTTTTTTCATTTAACTTATTTATAATTTAGGTTGTCTAGAGTTAACTCTGAATCCACTTTATTGTTTAAACAACTATCTAATTAATTTTCGACATCTCTTATTAGATGATTATTGAGAAAAGTGTTTTTTGCGCAGGCGGATAGCCAAGACACTGACAATCAGAGTAATACTACCAGCCAACAGGTATGGATAGGAGTAATGAAACCCGTAGGCCGCTCCGCCAATAGCAGGTCCTAACACACGAGCTAATGAACCCACACTTTGATTAGTGCCTAAAATTTTTCCTTGGGCATCCTTAGGCGCAAAACTGCTCAATAAAGAACTCACAGTAGGAGTCAAAAGCGCATTACCCAATGAAAGTAAGGTTAAACAAAACAATTCAAGGCCAAATAAATCAGTTGGCACAAAAGGCATTCCGAAAAGCCCTAAGGACACTAAAATAGTCCCGAACACCAAAAGATTGCGTTCCCCAAACCAGGTATTGAATCTCCCTATCAGGCCGCCCTGAATGATCACAGCCAATAAACCGATGTAGGCGAATGTATAGCCTATGTGCATTTCAGATAAGCCAAAGTGCTCTGCCCATAAGAGTGTTGAGGTGATTTGCATCATGCTAAATCCTAAGATGTAGACAAAATTTATCGTGAATAGCGCACTCACTTCAGGAGTCGATTTAAAGCGGATAATGTCTTTGAATGGGTTGGGGAATAATTGGCTTTGTGTGGATTTCTCTTTCAAGGTTTCTCCTAAGAAGAACCAAGCAAGAATAAAATTCAAGCCGCTCAAACTGGCCGCAAAATACCCTACTCCCGCAACGCCAAAATATTCATTTAATATCCCGCCTAAAGAAGGCCCGAAAATGAATCCAAGACCAAAGGCAGCGCCAATAATTCCGAATGCTTTCGTCCTGTTTTCTTGTGGAACAACATCACTTATATACGCTTGTGCAACGCTCAAGTTCGCGGCTCCAAATCCTTTCATGAGACGCGTAACAAACAGAAGCCAGAGTACAGTAGCATTCGCAAAGAGAATGTAAGCTACCATCATAATTAAAATACTCGTGAGCATAACAGGGCGTCGTCCGTAACGGTCGCTCAATCCGCCCCAGAAACTAGCGAACAAAAACTGCATTATACTAAAAGAGGCGCCTAACAATCCTACCATCGCATCCGTTGCACCCAAATCTTTAGCGTAAATCGGCAAAATCGGAATGATCAGCCCAAACCCCATCAAGTCAAGGAATATGGTCAAAAAGAGAACTGCTAAAGCCTTATTTTTCATCCTTGTCGGGTACTACAGATTTAACTTTTATACCACTTTGCAGCAGGCTGTATTGACATAATTCGCGCGCCGCAAAGACTTCTGCGAATATGGCCTTAGCTTCTTCTTCAAACTGTCGCTTGTCCGTGTAACGTGCGCTATAATGCCCGATAAGTAAATGCTTCGCACCTGCCTCAACAGCAACCTGAGCAGCCTGAGCAGCGGTACTGTGCATCGTTTGCTTAGCTCGTTCATTCTTATCTTCACAGAAGGTACTCTCATGATAGAGTAAATCTACCCCTTTCACGTACTCAGCAGTATCAGGGGTATACATAGTATCCGAAGCAAATGCATACGACAATGGTGGTAGCGGATCAAAGGTGAGCAGGTCATTCGAGACTTCTTTTCCTTCATCACTAGTCCAATTTTTACCTTCTTTAATCCAATGGTAGTCGCAGACGGGGACTCCATGTGCATCTGCCGCCGCTTTATTTAAAGATCGTTTTAACGTCTTTTCCTTAAACAAGAAACCCGTAGTTGCTATCCTGTGCTTTAATGGAAAACTAGAGATGGTATAAGAATCGGTTTCAAGCAATACTTGCGGCACTTTATGCTGTGTCACTACGAAATGCATTGGATATGATGTAAAGGTTCCCGCAGCCCTAAATTGAGTAAGTACGATATCTTTTAGTTTAGGCGGCCCATAAATGGTGAGGGGCGAAGTACGTCCCAATAAATGAAAGGTACTTAACAACCCGACCAATCCAAAAAAATGATCTCCATGAAGGTGGGAAATAAAAATATGATTGATTCTAGAAAACTTCGTTTTTGATCTTCGTAGCTGTTTCTGTGTGCCTTCTCCACAATCAATTAAGAAGTAATGCTCGCGCATTTTAAGCAACTGCGCAGTGGTATATTGATTTGACGTGGGCGTTGCACTTGCTGCCCCTAAAATGATCAAATCAAGGCCCATATTTAGGCCTTACTTAATTTACGCTTCTCCGCAAGTAGATATAATACGGCCATGCGAACCGCTACACCGTTTTGAACCTGATCCAAAATAATAGAATGTTCACTATCCGCAACTTCCGATGTAATCTCAACTCCTCTGTTTACTGGTCCAGGGTGCATCACGACTATCGGTTTTTCAAGAGCATCTAAATGTTCCATTGTAAGACCGTATTGGGCACGGTACTCTGCAATGGAGGGGAAGTATTTTAGGTCTTGACGCTCATGCTGAACACGCAACATATTCGCAACATCGCACCATTCAATAGCTGTCTGAAGATTGTGTTCAACCCTTATACCTAGGGTATGCATGTATTTCGGTACCAGTGTTGTGGGCCCACAAACCATTACCTCAGCACCCATCTTCTTTAACAAAAGGACGTTCGAAAGTGCCACTCGACTATGTACGATATCGCCGATGATGGCAACCTTAGTACCGTTTAATGTTCCGACTGCCTCACGAATTGAAAAAGCATCAAGCAGTGCTTGTGTTGGGTGTTCATGTGCGCCATCTCCTGCATTGACAATGGATGCATCAACGTGCTGGGCTAAAAACTCGCCCGCACCTGGATTAGGATGTCGCATCACGACCATATCTACTTTCATAGATAGTATATTATTCACTGTATCGACTAAAGTCTCGCCTTTCTTCACCGAAGAAGAGGCCGCAGAAAAATTAACAACATCAGCGCTCAATCGCTTTTCAGCCAATTCGAAACTCAACCGTGTTCGCGTCGAGTTCTCAAAGAATAAATTCGCGACCGTTATATCTCGAAGGGTCGGGACCTTTTTAATAGGTCGGTTAATGACCTCTTTAAACTCTGTTGCTGTATCGAGAATGAGCTGGATATCCTCTGCATTGAGGTGCTTTATACCCAGTAAGTGATTCACAGATAATTCGCTCATTATTCGGGATCCGTTAGTAGTACTGCATCTCTTCCATCTACTTCTTCCCAGAGAACTTCAACACGCTGTGAGGCGATCGAATCGACTTGACGGCCTTTGTAATCTGGTTGTATTGGGAGGTCACGCGAAAATCTTCGATCTATCAACGTGAGTAATTCCATTTTCGCCGGTCTACCGAAGCTCAGGATGGCATCCATCGCCGCCCGAATACTCCGACCCGTGTAAAGGACATCGTCTACAAAAACGACATTTTGATCTTCTACCAAATGATCTATACGCGTTTTATTCGGCTGTAAATGACCTGGACGTCGTCTGAAATCATCTCTGTAGAAGGTAATGTCTAAGACACCGGTGCGCACACCTTGCACTCCATAAGTACTTTCAAGTAGCTTTACAATGCGATCGAGAACCTGTACACCGCGCGGTTGCATTCCTATGAGAATGGAATTAGAGAAATCACCATGATTTTCAATCAACTTACAACACAAGCGGTTTAACGCTATGTTTAGTGCTCTGGCGTCGATGATTTCCCTTTTGCTCATGCTGCAAATTTACTCATTAATACTTAGCTAGAGTAGCCTCCAAAGCAATACCACCAAAATTCCCACTGCTCATGAGCGCCATGGCTTTAATATTGTGCGGATTTTCAAGAGCCGATCGAAGCGATTCGGAAGAATCAAATACGCGTACTCCAGCACCAAAAGCCGCTTCAACATCTGCTTTACTGAGTGCAGGCAGTTTTTTGTGCGCAACTGCGTCGGGACTAAAATAGACCCAAGCCTCGTCCGCAGCGTCCATAGTCCCTTTGTACTGAGGTAAAAATTCAGGATTCAAACTACTAAAGGTGTGTAATTCTAACACTGCACGTACCGTTCCGAACTGCTCTTTAAGAGCTTTGACACAGGCCTCAACTTTACTGGGTGCATGAGCGAAATCGCGGAACACTTTAACCTGACTTCCGGTTTTAAAGACCTCCATTCGGTTTTGTGCCCCAGTGAAACTTAAGATTGCATCGTAGAACTCGTCTTCTTGCACGCCCATTTCTAAACAAATCCAGCGCGCAGCCTCCAGATTACTGAGATTATGTTCACCGAATATCTGTAGGGGCATCATGCCTTCCTCCGTGTCAATAAAGGTCTGACCGTCCGCTATCTCAAAACGGGGTAGGTTGTAGCTAAATGTTTTAACCGGAGCGCTAGTTTCCTCTACGAGTTTTACCAATTCCGGATCGCGCTCGTTATAAATTAATGCGCCACCAGGCTCTATGGTATCTAGATAGGTACGGAACTGGTCCACGTAAGACTCAAAGGTGGGAAACACATTAATGTGGTCCCATGCAATACCGGTGATGACGGTAATATTTGGACGATATAAATGAAATTTAGGACGACGATCAATAGGTGAGCTCAAATACTCATCACCTTCCATGACCATAAATTCACTGCCACTTTCTAATTCTACCATACAATCAAAACCTTCCAGTTGAGCACCCACCATATAGTTAGTCGGCTGTCCCACATGATTCATCACGTGAAGCACCATGGCTGTGGTCGTAGTTTTACCGTGTGATCCGGCAATGACCACACGTGTCATGGATTTACTTATTTCGTAAAGGAATTCCGGATATGAGAAAATGGGCAAATCTAATTCCTGCGCTTTGGCCAATTCTGGATTATCCTCACGCGCGTGCATCCCCAGAATAATGGCATCGAGTCCATCATGGACCTTTTCTGAATACCAACCTTCAACCTCAGGTAGTAATCCTTTTTGCGCAAGTCGACCGCGAGATGGCTCAAAAATTTGATCGTCTGAACCAGTGATGGTATGTCCGCCATTTTGAAGGGCAATGGCCAAATTATGCATGGCGCTGCCTCCAATGGCTATGAAATGAATAATCATGTTTTAATCTTCGAAGTATAAATTACCAAATCGGATTTTAGATCCGCGCAAAGATAGCAGTATCGCGCCGTCGTAGCCGTCATTCGCCAATCTCGATTGACGCGGTGCTACTCTAAATTTCTGACGCTTATTTCGATTTAGCACATTATAACGCATGGACGCATCATGCCCCAATGTTACCATGACAAGGTTTCCTGCTTTCGCATTCGTTATACGCTTGAGATTCTTTTTTCCCCAGCGTTTCGCGTTCTTACGGTGATCATTGTATAAAAAATGTAAACCTTCATCATTCAGCAACATCGTATAACCTAAAAAGTAACCGCCATCATTCATTGACGTCTGTTTCTTAGGAATGTGTGCATACCAATCCACATCACCAGATTTGTCTATGCTTAGTACAATAATATCATTGTAGTAATAGTAATAGTTAGTCGTGGTCTGACCACGCTGACCCTGCGTCGTTCGTACGACTACCTCATAATCTTCTGCCACCACATAGGCACCTCCATCTGGCCTAGAAACAAACTGGCGAAAGACAAAATTTCTTCGAATGCCTTTACCACGCTTCGCTCTGTATTTATTGAACTGAGCTACAAAATCAGGAGCAAATTGGTTGAGGTTTGAAGACACAACTTCTCCTTTTTCCTGGTCAAAAGCTAAATACAATGCACCGTCCATGTCCCATATGTTTCTCCTCCCGTAAAACCCGGAAATGGCCATTTGTCCATCTACTAAATCACATTCAATACCTAAGCTTTGAACGCGTACATCCTGTAATCCTAAATCGAATTCAACCACTTCGCTAATCCCACTCTTGTCTGTGACCCTCATGAGTTTGTACTCTAGGTCTCGATTGTTCGACATCGTTATGTTGGGACTATTATCGTAATAACTCAAAATAAATACTTCACCGGCATTTGACACTTCGAAGTCCATTATGCCAAAGTTCCTATCTCGATAGGATAATTCGACATCTGCATTCCAAAGCTCCTCCAATTCGCTATCAAAAATTCGTATGTAAAAATTTTCAGTAGAATTGCGTTCGTATGGTGGATTTGTAAAAATTGCAATCTTAGAACGGTCTTTAGATAATTGAATATCGAAATCACCACGAGCCCTACGTCGACTGTCGAGCACCTCCATTACTTTGACTTCACTTAAGGTCGCGTTTGAATCAAGGGTGCGACATAGCAAATAACGCTGATCCGCCTGCCTGTCGTAACTCTCATAGAAGAGGTATTGTGTTTCTCCAATAATTACACTAGTCTTATAATCAACGCGTCGGCCCCTCCATTCCCAACGTGCATTTTTAATGAGCCAATTCTCGCCCAAATCATAACGGTCGTAATAGGCAAAATATTCATTTCGCGAAGACCCCAGCAAAGATGCGTTAGCAGTCTTGTAGGTGTAAAAACCTTTATCACCTACTTGGAGTAATCGATCAAATTTCGCGGAGCGAGTTGAATATTCCGGACTCCACTCCAAAATTGGATATGAACCTTGCGCCTGAGCATTGGTTATTATAAAGAAAGAAACTATCAGCGTGAAGACGCCTTTTTTTAAACACAGCATAAGCGTGGGGTGAACATTTTTTGTAATTTAACTCTGTTGAAGTCAAGATACAGCACCCCTACTAGATATCTACCATATGAAGAGATTTATTTACAGCCTTATCACAGTCCTAGCATGGTCCCTGAGTGCCGATGCACAGACCGTGATTGTGCGTAAGCGGGACCTCAACACTGCCCAAGGAGCAGGTACTATAAGTAGCAGTATATCTTCCAGCTCACTTTCAACGAGCGGTAGTTTGTATTACAGCAGGTACAACCACGGTATTAAACTTAGTCCAACAGCCATGTTGGCCGGAGACATCCCTATTTCTTACGAACATAAAGTATCGGACTACATGAGCGTGGAAGCAGGTATTGGCGTAACCACATTCAATATAACAGAGGAAGCCATTCGAGGCTACAGTATGAGACAAGACGGGCAAACGCAAAGCAAGCTTGGATACAGCGGAAATATTAACATGAAGTTTTTTCCAGAAGGCAATGCGTTCGAAGACGGCTATTACATTTCGTACACCATGGGCCATCGGAATTACGCGCAGGATTTCTACACAACCACCCCAACAGGTATAGATACTACGGTTAATGAAGGTTTCAATTGGACCGATTTTGGATTTACAGTAGGCTATCAAAGTCGTCCTTCAGAACGAATGATTGTAGACTGGTTCATCGGCGGTGCTATCCGTCAAAAGCAGCGTAGCACCTCAGATTATGTGGAAGCCTTCGATCCTGTATCAGGTATTTTTACGGGGGAATACCAACTCATTGACTCAAAAAATGCTACACCTGCCATACTTGGAGGAATGAAAATTAGCATTTTATTCAGGTAAAATCGTTTGTAATGAGTTTTTCAATATTGCCGTTGAAACTTACTGCACACTCAAACTGAAGGCAGCGGGCAGGTTATCCGAGAGCTTCACCGCAATATCATAATCATCGACCATAGAGTGTGTCATCGTCTCCGTATTTAAACTTACTCCTGAATAGAACGCGGCAAGATCAAAGGTCAGTACTAAATGAGCCCCCGGTTTTATGGATGCGTCGATTTCTTTAGTCCGATACAATGCGTTTTTTCCTGTGTGCCAAGCTAAAAGCTGGTCATCGGTCCCCAAAATTCCTGATGCATTTACTCTTCCGTCAATTTTAAAGAAACGATACATGGTTGCCCATGACCAGTACATTGCATTCGAACTGGAAAGCGGATGATCAGAAGCGAATGATGTGGGATCTTGAATATTATTAATGGAGTCTACACCCATGCCAAAGCTGAATCTGTCAACTTTTTTGGTCAACGGTAGAACATAATGCATCGAAGCACTATCCTGTGCATTGACGAAAACAACAGGTTCTTTCACCTCATCTCCAAGCGTGATTTGACTTAAGTAAAAATGAATCAATTCAAATTTAATTGCCGTATCCCCTTTTGTCAGTGATTCACCTATTTGGAAAGGAACCCCATTATGTTCAAGATTGATTTCCAAAGTAACCTCTTGCTCTCCTCCTCCACATGAAGTAAAAAGCAGGGTTAATGGCAGCAGTAAAAAAAGGAGTAAACGCATGTAGCAAAGAGTATTTATAGTTTAAATACGAACTCACTACTAACGTTGTCTCTTAAGATTTTAGCTAAATCGTAATCCGAAGCATCCGCTGGGTCACTATTGATAATATTCATTGTGGACGGACTTAATCCAATGAGACTAAAAATTCCAGAAAAGAAATTATCGACGTCAATATCCATCACAATAAATACATCCTTGTTTGAGCCAACATTAAAATTGCGGTTTTCACTTTTCATCACAATCAAATCCGGAGTAGCAAAACGCCAATTAAAGTTTGCCTCCGGCGTCGTGAATACGCTGTCCGCCGGATTAAAAATTCGACCTTCGATTTGAAAAAAGCTATGACCAATATCACTACCATTCCATACCAAGCCTGTGCTTAGAGGATTAGTCGGGTCTAGTTGCTCAGGAGCAGTAAAAGCGCGTGCGCTATCCAATCCTATGTTATACTCTAGGCTACCATTGTAGTTTCCTGAAGGCAGATAAGCGAGTTTCACTTCTGAATTTCCTATCAAATCGATCATAGTCAAGTCACTCTCTGTAAAAGTGGTATCCTGTTCGTCATAGCTCACGAAGCGTGCACCGCTGAGTGTAACGTAGATATGATCAAATTTTACTAAATCGCCATTGACCTCATATACCGTTGAGGTGTCAATGATCGCGCCGTCATAATATTTATAGGCACGTATGTAGATATTTCTATTATCTAGCGCTGTAGGATCAACGACTGGAATAGGATCTTCACATGCTGTAAACAGCGTCGACAACAGTACTAAGGCAATTAATTTTTTCATTCGTCTTTAATTTTCAAAAATTCTGGCGCTTGTTCAATAGCAACCATGATTTCATCTAACAGTTCATTATTGGATTTTGAAAAATCCAATTGTAAAGGTTCCTTAAAGGTAATGTTTAACAGGTTACCATTGCTCTTCACAAACATACCCGTTTTATCGAAGGCTCTTCGAAAGCCGTCTATCACAACAGGAACCACCACTGGCTTCAATTCTTTGATCAAATGGACCGTTCCTCGCCTTCCTTTAACAAAGGGTCTCGTTGTACCTTGTGGAAAGGTAATGGTCCAACCGGTTTCCATCGCCCGTTTAATATTCTCAATATCCTTTGGATCTACTGCACGGTTCACATTCTTGCCTGCCTCACGCCACGTGCGCTTAATGCTTACACTCCCAGCATACTGCATAAGCTTAGGTAAAATTCCCTTTTTCATGGTTTCGGCTGCAGCGACGAAAAACACATTGAGTTTGGGACGAAAAAGTGTGTGAAATGGGACACTGTTGTAACGGCCATTTTCTGCAGCGTTAAATACTTGATACATAGCGCTAACATCTGCAAAATACGTTTGATGGTTTGAAACAAACAAAACCCCTTGATCCGGAAGCGTACGCAATTTATCCGCACCTACAATCCGTGTGCTGTTAATTCGAAAGAATCGGTACCAAGTAATTAAGCCAAACACAAAAATCACCGTCCGCTTAATGAGCAGATTGTAACCAAAGCTATCACGCTTGAATGGATTTAAGTGCATGCAATTATTGTTTCAGGACGGCAAATATACTGCTAAGAAAACAGAGCGCTGAGCTCCCCAAGAATCATTGCTGTTGCACCCCAAATTACTTCGCCCTGCCAATGAAACGCAGGCACGCTTAAAGTGCCATATTTCGTCATTACCTCAGCATCGCGTAATATGGATCGATCACATATTCTAGTCAACGGAATAGACAGCGTATAAGACACTTCTTTTTCTTCCAAGACCAATTCTGGTAGCGCTGGACTATAGGTCACGTAAGGTTCTACATAAAAATTTGAGGGCGGGATATAGATCCAACTCAATGCCCCTATAGAAAGTAATTCCTCCTTACGCAGTCCAACCTCTTCAAAAGCTTCACGATACGCAGTATTCTCGAGAGTATGATCGTCTTCTTCAAACTTTCCACCAGGAAAACTAATCTGACCACTGTGAGTACCATCGTATTCCGGACGTTTCATAAGTAATACCTCAATCCCATCAACTCCTTCAAAAAGATGCACTAGCACACCTGCCCTTTTCGGGTTTTTAGACGCTACGGTTTCCAACTTTAGTGAGTTTCTGTAAGAAGGCATCAGTAGTTGATGCCCTTTAATACCGGGGAGCGGTTGTTTAAAAACTGTTTTTAGGTCAGAAAGGGTCATATTCCTAAAGGTAGTTCAGGAATTTTGCGCAGGATAAAAAGAGACGGTATCTTTGTTTTCTATCATAATTACCCTTTAATAGAACATGACTATAACCCAATTCAAATATATCGTTGCAGTTGATAACCATCGACATTTCGCAAAAGCCGCGGAAGCCTGTTTTGTCACGCAACCTACTTTAAGCATGCAGATTCAAAAGCTTGAAGAGGAATTAGACATTCTCATTTTTGACCGTTCAAAGCACCCCGTTGTACCTACACCTTTAGGCGTGCGTCTCATTGAACAAGCACGAAAGATTCTACACGAAAGTGCCGTAATGGAAACAATGGCCAAACGTATTAAAGGGTCTTATGAAGGAATACTGAGCTTAGGTGTTATACCCACGGTAGCACCAAGCTTACTGCCGCGATTTATACCTGAATTCAAAGCAAAATTCCCTGACATCACTCTAAAAATTGAAGAGCTTAAAACAGAGGACATGATTGACGCTTTACGCAAGGATAAGATCGATGTGGGTATAGCGGCTACACCTTTGGATGAAAGAGGCATTGTTGAAGAACCACTGTACTGGGAACCATTCATGGCGTTCGTGCCAGATTACCATCCCATGAAAAATGATGAGTTTTTATTAGCCTCAGAAATTAATGTGAAGGATCTATTGCTCTTGAACGAGGGGCATTGCTTTAGAAATAGTGTATTGAAACTTTGTCAAGCCAATGTGCAAGAAACACAAGGATTGCAAATGGAAAGTGGAAACTTTGACACCTTGGTAAAATTGGCCCATAGAGGTATGGGGATGACATTATTACCTTATTTGACCGCCATAGACTTAGACGTGAAATATAAGTCAAGCGTAAAACCAATCGCTACCCCTACTCCGGGCCGTGAAATCAGCTTACTTTATGCAAGAACGCAACTTAAAGTAGAATGGATTGAAGCAATGGGCGAATTAATTAAGGTACATCTTCCAAAAAAAGTGCTTTCTAAACCTGATCAGATCGTTAGCCCATAAACTGGAAGAACCAAGTCAAAACAAAAAGCAAAATCACAGAAAGTAGATTTAATGCAATCCCGCGATAAATCATATACGACATGCTCAAACTGCCCGTTGAGAATACAATGGCGTTTGGAGGTGTAGCCATAGGAAGCATAAACGCACAACTCGCACCAAGGACCAGCGGAAGAGATAAAGCATAAAAATCTAACCCCAAGGCTGTGGCCAATGAAAATACTAAAGGAAGTAAGGCGCTCACGAGTGCCATATTACTAAGTAATTCAGTCGCAAAAACCCCTAATAGCGCCATAACTAACAGCCATATCGCAAATGGAATTCCTTGTAAAGATTGTAATTGATCCCCTAACAGCACAAACCACTCACTGGCCTGTAATGTACCTGCCAATGCCAATCCGCCTCCGAAAAGAAGTAAAATCCCCCACGGTAAGGCTTTCGTATCCCCCCAAACCAAAATACTTTTCTCTGAGCCATCCAACATCGCAAATAAGAGTACAGCAGCTCCTAATGCGATACCTGTATCCGACCATTGTATAATGGGAATCC
>Ga0206130_10005530_pt1 | contig 14886 bp, 16 predicted proteins | sample Helgoland_Spring_9_FD_148637 | JGI IMG/M metagenome (GOLD analysis project Ga0206130, IMG submission 148637) | Pelagic subsurface seawater microbial communities from Kabeltonne, Helgoland, North Sea - Helgoland_Spring_Bloom_20160512_1 | ecosystem: Environmental > Aquatic > Marine > Epipelagic ... | reverse complement strand
AAAAAAAAAAAAATATAACGATGATCAAATCAAAGTTATTTTTTCATATAAAACTCCTGATTTTAAAAATATTAGTCTTACCAAAAAATTATTAGAAAAGAATAATAGTATATCTGTTTCAACTACTATTATTAAAAAAATATGGAATAATACATATTAAATTATATTAAATTATATTAAATTATATTCTAAACATATATTTATATATATAAATGTATAAATATATAATTAATCCGAAAACCAATAAAAAAGTTAATATTAATACGAAATTAGGTAGAAAAATTATAAATAATTATTTATTCATTTTAACATTAAAAGGTGGTGTTATTGATGGTAAATACAAATTTCAAATAGGTCAACAAGTTATTATAAATTTATTAAATTCAAATCATTCAGATATAGGTATAATTAAAAGTATTAATCCAGTTAAAGCATTTCTGTTTAATGAAGAAGCTAAAAAAGAAAATTTTAGAGAAATTATTACAAAAAATACTAATCAAGGCTATATTACAAATATTGTTAAATTTTATGTTCCTGAAAATTATATAATATATAAAAATTTATATGAAAAAAATTTATATGAAAAAAAATGGAAAAATATTTTTTATAAAAATCAGAAAGTTATAGTTCGTATATCAAAAAATTATTATTGGCAGTTAGGTATTGTACAATTTGTTACTGATTCTGAAATAAGTATTGAAAAAATTCATTTAATAAATAGAGAAAATAAAGATATTTTTCCTAAAACTTTGTTAAATTGGAACGAAATTACTAGTTTTGAAAATATAAATAAATATATAAATTGGTCATTAGATAAACATTTATCTCATAGTAGAATGAAATATGATTCTTTATGTGAGCCTAAAGAAATTTTATATAATATGAAAAATAGATGGGATCAAATATCACTTCCTTCTTGGACTGAATTTTACACTAATAATCCTATATATGTTATAATTGCTCATGGTAAAACTGTAATTAAAGATTATAATTATATTACTATTAATAAAATTCCCAAAGATATACAATTAATTAGTTTAACACGATCATCGCAATTTGCTCCTATGAATACTGAGGCTGATAATGATATATTAAGTAGTGCTAAAAACCCATCTGATCCTGATAAACTATTATTAAAAAATGATGGTATAACACCTAACAAAATTTATAGAATTTATACAAGTAAAGACTATATGAAAAAATATAATGATTTAGAGCATGAACCACTTTTCGAGTGGATTCGTGAGTCAGAGGCATATTTATATTCTTGTCCAAAATTATATAGAGAAAATGATAATTATAATGATATTAATCTAAATTTTAATGATCCTATGGTAAAATATATAGGTATATATTTTTTTAATAATTTTAAAACATTCGAAGAAATAAAAAACAATAAAATTTTATTATCTAAAAAATTTAACGTAAAAAATAAAATAAATGTTGATCAATTAAATAGAATTCTTCCAAATGAACAAATAAGCATGAGCCAGTTATTCGAAATATTAGGAAAAGGTACCTATATCGTAAATAGTTGTAGAGGTACTGACAATTATGAAATTGGTCGTTTTAATCCAATAATACGTATGATAAGTCAGCAACAAATAGATTTTGATGATAAAAAACTTGTTTCAAGTGTAGATTTAGCTGAAAAAAAAAAAAACGTTGATTCAGAGTTTGAAAGAATTGAAGAAAATAAAAAAGAGATTTTAGATAAATTAGAAGAGCAAAAGAATAAATTAGAAGAAGAACGAATTAATTATGAACGATTATTACGTTTAAAAGCTGCTGAAGCTCGTGCGCTTAATTTTTAACAAGTCCCAGATTTTTTTGCTTTTTTTAAACAGAGCATCGCAAAAGGCATACCCCCGACACTAATTCTATTATTTATAAATATGGTATTAAAATACTCGTCCCAAGTTAATTCTTCCAATGGACTTATTAAAAAATATGTTACGTTCATTTCATTTAGTACCCTAGAATAAATCTCTTTATAAAATTGATGATTGGCTTCATTCCATATAATATTTCTTATCTCTATGGGTAAATTAAAAAACATTTATTTTAATACAAGGTAAATAAAAATTGTGTAATAATTAAAAAGATTAATATTAATTGTAAATTACGTTGATTAATAAATATTTATTTATTGTAAAATTCTTAGAATATCATCACCATATTTGTCTATTTTATTTTTTCCAATTCCAGTTATCAGTAGTAAATCATCTAATGATGAAATTTTTGTCTTTGAAAGTTCCTCAATGGTTTTATTAGCAAAAATACAATATGTTGGAAGTTTTAATTTTTTGGCTTGTGTATTTCTGTACTCTTTTAATTTATTGTATAATTCAATATTATCTATGTTATTACTTATTTCTTCTAAATTTTTTTTTTTTTCTATTTTAATAGTAGCTTTATTAATTTCATGGGATTCAGTTAAATAATTTTTTAAAATTTTTATCAAGTAAATTTTTGTTTTTGTTTTAAATCTATTGTTATTTACGATTATTTTACAAGGTATTGTTTTAATCTTTTCATTTATATGTTTTTTACTATATTTAGTAAATAATTTATAAATATCTGTTTTATTTATTTGTCGATAATCCTTATTTTTTATAACACACCCTGTACATATTTTCTCTTTATACCAAGATAATAAATCATTTCTGCAACCAAATGAATTACAAATTGAACATATTATATTATAATTACTATATTTACAAGTATTAATATTATTCTCACTATAATTTTTTTTTTCAATTAGAATTCCACTTTTAGGAAGTTTGTATAGACTTCGCCCATCTAGTTTATTTATAAATACTGTAGTACCATTTATTTTATCAGTTATCCATTTTGTTGAATCTTTATTTAAATTATTATAAAATTCTAATACATTATTATTACATTTTACTGATTTTTCACTAAAACTCTTTATATGTAAACCATTTAACGATCTTGCTCTAGATAAAGCTACATATGTTTGTCCATCTTCAAAGATATTATCTCCTATATCTACACTTAAATAATCAATACCCATACCTTGTGATTTATGAATTGTTATCGCCCAAGCAAGACAAATAGGATATTGTTCAATATTAAAGTTTTCAAATTCCCATAAATATTTTGAAATGAAATGAATACCATTATCATTTTGAAATATTAATTTATTTGAATCATTTATACCTTTGAAATAACCTTGAGTACCATTTACTAACTTTTGTTCTATATCAATATTTCTTGTAAGCATTATAAATGCATTCGGTTTTAAAGTTATTACTTCTTGTACATTTAGATTATCTGGAAAGTCGATAAAGTTATCATTTTCTTTACAAATGATATTTGCTCCTAATTCTATTGCATCACCTTTCAATTTTTCTAATTCAATTAAATTTTTTACATCTACATTAAATTTATTAGGATATAGATGTGTATAATTTAATAAATCATTAATTTTTGAACATTCTTCTACTTTTTCTAAAACTAGATTATCTATAATACCATTTCTTATATTAGATAGAAATTTAGTCATTGTATCTTCATTTTGTCTATAAATTGTATTTAGTACTATTGTATAATCTATTATTTTATCCCAATATTTACTGTTAAAAGCAAAACTATTTGAATTTACGGGAGGTAATTGTCCAAAATCTCCTACTAATATTAACTGTATTCCACCAAATGATTCATTATTATTTCTAATACTCTTACATATTAAATTTAAAAAAGTTAGCGTATCAGAATCTAGCATTGAAACTTCATCTATGATTAGAATATCAGTAAATAAATAATTATTTAATTTATTATAGCTATTTTGTATCTTATTTATAAATATATCTACATTTTCGTAATTAGTATTTTTATCTAATCCTGCCCAGCTATGTAAAGTAATACCATTTATATTTAATGCAGATATACCCGTAGTTGATGTTATGGAAATTGTTTTATCTGTATTAATATTTATATAATTAACAAATTTTTCTATCAAATAACTCTTTCCACTTCCTGCTCCACCTGTAATAAATAGATTATAACCGTTTATAAATCTATTTAATGCCATTGATTGTTTTTTATCCAAATTCATAAATTTAGCTTTATTTATATAAATAAAAGTTAATTTATAAATCAAAATTTATTAATTTATACTTAAATTAATAAATTTTTTTTAATTGTTTTAAAAGTAGGTATATAACTTCCAAAAAATGTATATTTTTTACAATTTTTATATGGTCCCATGGTCTTAAAATATATATTTAAGACTGCGATTATGAGGTTCAAAAAAACCAAAAAAAGTTCACCTTCATTTTCGTTTTCGTTTTCAAATTTTCCAAAATTAAATTTCTCTCTCTGTGGTTTTTGTCTGGATTCATTTTAAGCAATTTTTTAAATACTTTTAAGTAATTTTTAAAAATAATTACTTAAGTTAATTTTTATAAGTAATTAAGTAATTATTTAAAATTAATATCTATATATAATATATAGACATGCTATATAAATGTAAAAGATGTGGGTTTACTAGCGACCAAAAAAATGGTTTAAGAAGGCATTTAAATAAGAAGACATTGTGTAAACCTTTGCTAATGGACATAGAGGTTGATACCTTAAAATATGATTTAGAAGAAAAATGCGTCATTTTAACTCCATTTGAATCAAAATTGAATCCTACAAAATCCAATCAATTTAATTCTAAATCAAAATATACGTGTAGTTATTGCAGTAAATCGTATTCTACAAGCAGTAATATGTGCAAACATATGAAGATTTGTAAAATAAAAGCCGAAGTAAAAGCTGAAAAAGATAAAATAGAAAATAACAAAATTGCAGTATTAGAAGCTGAAATAGCTCAAAAAGAAGCTGAAATAATTGAAAAAGAGAAACAAAGAGAAGCTGAAATAGCTCAAAAAGAAGCTGAAATAGCTCAAAGAGAAGCTGAAATACAAGCTGAAATAGCTCTGAAAGAGAAAGAAAGAATCGCTGAAATGGCTGTAAAAGAAGCTGAAATAGCTTTAATAAAGCAACAGATGGAACTATTAATAAATCATACAAAAGAAGAGATGGAAAAACAAAAAGAATTTTTAATGAATCATATTGAAACATTAATGAAACATGCGGGAAATAATAATAATAATATAAATAATAATAATACAACAAATAATGACAATAGTACTAATATAGATAAACAAGAAATCAATATTCATATAAATGGATTTGGTAATGAAGATACTAGTTATATAACTGATAAACATTTTAGACATTGGTTTAATGGACCATTTTCAGCTATAACGAATTGTATAGAAATAATACATTTTAATCCAAAAAAACCTCAAAATTGGAATACCAAAATAGTTGATGATAAAACTTCCAAAGCATTAATATATAATGCTGAAAAAGAAATGTGGGTTAAGCGTGAGAAAAAAGAGATAATTAATAGAATGGTTGAAAAAAGTTATAATATGCTCGATAGTAACTTTGAAATTCAGAAAGAAGCTAATACTTTAGATGAAAAAGGAAAAAAAAAATTTGAAAATTTTATGAAAATTTATGATACAGGTAATAAACAATTAGATAAGCGTTATGAAACAGAAGTTAGAGAAATGTTATTGAATCACAAAGAATATCATATTGAAACCTATTAACATTATTTACTTCCTTGATAACCAATAGCAATACAATCTAATTTTACATTTTCCCCATATATTTCAATAAATATTGGATCTAATATCTTAATTAGCTTATTATAAAGTAATTCATTCTTTTTTAATACTTTAGAATAAGCACCTAATCCTGTATTACCACTAGAACTAGCAAATATAGATGATAAATTTCTTTTTATTTGAGAGGCATCAGGATATCTATATAAATGTTTATTTTCTAATTTTAAATCATTAAGTAAGCTACCTTTATTTACAATTGCTTTCATTATATCTATATTTATTAAATTATAATTTTGTGGAAATTCTAGTAATGTTGATAAATAATTACAGATGTCTTTTTGTAGATTATTATTGCCTGATGTATTTAAAAATTTAATACCAACTAAACCATAGTTTTTTAATGAATTTACGACAGACTCTAATTCTAATTTAGTTAAATTTTCAATAAAATCATTAGAATTTAAGTTTTGTTCAATTTTTTCAAGATTATCAAAATTGTTTATATATTTTATTTTCTCAAAATTTCTAGCATCTTGTTTAAATGATCCATCATCAACGGTGTACTCACTATCATCTTTTTTTTGTGTATTATGAGTATATAATTCCAGGAATAATTTTGTATAAAGTTTATCACCCTTTAATGGAGTCATTACCCAATGTATAATTCCAGGCATAAATAGTACTAATTCACCTCCTGTAAAGTTAGTCTTTACAATTTTGAATTTATCTGGTGTAATTTTATTTAAGATAGATTCTTTTTCAAAATTATCTAAAATATTCCACCATTTTTCTATTTTAATTTCATCTGCTACTTTATCTTGAGAATATTTATATAGTTTTTTTAAATTTGAATTAAAATCTATTATATTAAATCTCCAAAACCATTGAGGACATGATTCATTAATTGTTTTAGTACAATCTTTACAATATTTATTTGTTAATATACCTTTTACAATTTTTTTCCCACTTAAACACTTTTTAAGATATTTAGAGTGATATACCAACCAATAACAATGAAATAATTTAATAAATTTATTACTTTCAGGAATAAATATAGTAGTTCTAGACCAAGAATTATCATCATTAATATTATTTGATGTTACTAAAAAACTTTGAATACGATTTTTTCTAGAATCATCATTATATGGAATACCATCAGTATGAGGATTTAATCCTATATTTTTAAAATTATTAGCATAATTTATATCTTTATCAGTTTCTAAATATTCAAATATACGATTATTAACATTTGATAAATCATAAATGTTCATGCTTGCCATTATTCAGAAGGAAGTATCAATGTAATTGATTAATAATTATTTTAAATCAAATTTTTTATTAAGATAATTTTCATACATATCTATAGATAAACCAAAATTACAAAAGGGTAAAAAAGCGCATGATCTTTTATTTTTAATATATTGCATAGCATAAATTTTATTGATTTTATATCTATATATTAACAGAGCACATAAAAATGCTGCTGATCTCTGCATGCCAGCTCTACAATGAATAAATATTTTATAATTTTTATTAATATATTTATTAATTATAGGTATCAAATCTTTCATATAAATACTCATAATATTAATAGAAACATTAGATAAGTCATCGTTAACAGGAATTCTATGTTTTATGTAATAATCAGATTCTATAAAATCAATATTTTTAGAACAATTAACTATAACTTTTATTTCATTTTCTTCTAAAAATTTACGATCAAAAGCAGCATATTTATTACCTAAAAAAATATTATCAGTAATTTTTGAATAATTATTATAAATATTATATTTTTTAAGAGAATTAAGAATGAAAAACATTATTTATATTAATATATAAATATAATAATATATATTAATATAAATAATAAATGGCTGTATGTGAAATTTTACCACATTTATGGTTAGGAGATATAAGATCAGCTAAAAATAAAATTTTTTTTGATGATAATAATATTGAAATAGTTATTAATTGTACAAAAGATATACCATTTTTTTCAAATTATACTACAAATATTAGAATAAGTATAAATGATAATTTGGAGGAAGAAGAGATAGATAAATTTTATTTATATATAGATAAAGCTGTAAATTTAATAAATAAAGAACTATTGAATTTTAAAAATATTTTAGTTCATTGTTACGCAGGAAAGCAACGTTCAGCAAGTATAATATCATGTTATTTGATGAAATATGCTAATATGTCTCTAAAAGAATCGATAGAATCAGTAAAATCAAAAAGATCTGTAGCATTTACACCCGGAATAAATTTTAGCAAATCTTTATTACAATTTGAAAAAGATTTATTAAATAAATAAAATAATAAATATTATATTATAATATGAATAATAATTTAATCTTTAAAAATCCATATTTTTTGGCAATGTTTGGAATAATAACTTGTACTATATCACCACCAATGAAATTAAGCAGATTATATACTGATAATAGACTGTTTAGATTAATTTATTTTTTAATAATTTGTAATGGAATTTTTGAAATAAATTTACTTTATTCTTTTATTATGACTTTTATAATGTTAGCTATTTATGATTTAATGATTGATAAAGAAAATGATTCATATAAACCATTTTATGGAAAATTTTTGTTGATATGAAACAAAAATTTAGCTTATAAACTCTCTGATACATTTTTCAATTTGATTAATATCAGTACCGTTATAAAGATAATAATCCTCTTTTTTTAAAATAATAGTAGAAGGAAATGTTCTTATTTCAAATTGATTAGCTAAATTATTATTAGGATTGCATATTTTAGCATTAATATTATATTTTCTATAATTATTTAAAATATAATTCATTAAATGTAAAATATAATTATATAATGGATGTGTATTTGATATAAAAATTAAAAAATGAATTATATTTTTAAATTTTTTAATTTCATTTTTATTTTTTTTTTTTAAACAAATCATTGTTTTATTAATATTTATATATAAGGCTTTCTTAAGTAAAAAAAATATTCTTTTTTTATTAATTTAATGTAAAATAGAATGAGTAGGTGAAGTAAATCTTTGGGGATCAAAGGCAATTCTTTTATCCTGCTTTTTAGGAGATTTAATATAAGTAGGATTATAACGTAATTTATACGGTTTAAGAACAAACGAAGAATTTTTAAATCTTTTAAGATAACTTTTCATATGTTCATCTGGATGAAAATAATCCATACATATAAATTGAGATCCCATATACCATGGTATATTATAATTAAAATTATTTTTTTTTCGATATACTTTATCAATAACAACTCTTGTTAAATTTTTTCTATTAAAATCAGTTAATTCCTCTAAATCATATGAATCTTTAACTTCTGTATAAGTTAAGGTTCTAAAATTAGATTGAACCTTTTTGGAAATATTAACTAATTCTTCTAACTTTGAGTCCTCATAATCTTTATCACATATAATAATAACTTTATTAAATAATTCAGTAATTGGTACAGTAGCAATATTAACACTTGCATCGGGATTAGGATTTATACCTTGATATGAATATTTACGTGATAGTAATCTTTTTGCAAAATATTTTTCTAATAATTTAGCAATTTTATTAGCAGTATCTATATTTGAATTGATATTTAAATTCAAATTTATAAATAATGGATCACTAGAATTATTTATTAATTTTGAAAATGCGGTATTAGCAATAGTTTCACAAACTTCCTCAAATGAAATAGTACTAGTCCAGTGCCAATTCCCCAATTCAGTACCATTACAAACAATAGGTTCTGTGCATTGATTAAAATTTTTATTAAAAATATCTAAATCTATATAGCGTGCACCATATGCTAAAACAGCTTTAATAGCTTGAGAAGAAGCAAAATCATAATAATTTGTACATGGTAAATAAGATTTATAGGATGAAGCAATAAAAAAATCACATAATCTATAATTATTTTTTTTATTTGTAACTTCTTTACACGATGCAAGAGATGATATATTTGTAATTGACATATAACACTTTAGTCTATTTAAAAATCTGGGTACTCTTCTAAAAATATAGTAAAAATAGAAAAATAATAAAAAAATTGCTGTTGCTATCGGAAGTGTTTTTCTCCAATTTCCTATTATATTTTTTTTTTCTGAATTTAATCGATCAATAAAAGCTGAATTTTTTATTGATTTTATGTATAAATTATTATCAACTTTATTTTTAAGATTAGACATTGTTTCATTTAAATTTCCACTTTGCATATTTATATTAAATAAATATTTTTATTAAAGTAATAATTTAATAAAAATATAATTACCATATTATCATAATGATAATCATTATCATTATAATAGCATAAGCTTTACCTTTATTCATATATGGTAAAACAGGATTAAATATAGGATATTTTTTTAGCTTATTTTTATTATTATATATAATATTAACTATATATATTGAAATTAATGTAGTAATGATAGCTCTAAGTGCTCCCATATATATATATATATATAAATATAAATAAATATACTATCTCAAATATAAAAATATTTAAATATAATTTTATGTTTTATATGAATTAATGAAAATAATTGGTATAGCATGTGTAAATTATGATAATGCGATAGGTTATAAAAATGATTTACTGTTTAAATTGAAGAAGGATATGGAAATTTTTAAAAATATAACTATTAGCGTAAAAAATTCAGAAAAAAAAAATGGAGTCTTAATGGGCTATAATACATATAAATCGATTCCTAATAAATATTTTCCACTAATGAATAGAATAAATCTTATTATATCAAGAAAAAATTATAATTTAGTAAAATCTGATCTAGAAAATAATAAATATATAGATACTTATTTATTTAATTCGATAGAACAATCGATTCAATATGCTAAATTAAATAATAATTTAGAAAATTTATATGTTATTGGTGGAAGTTCAATATATAAGGAATTCATGGAAAAAAACTATTTTGATGAAATAATATTAAATAAAATTCAAGAAAACTCTGAAATATCTTATCAAAATAAAGATTTTAATTTTAATTATTTCCCTAAATTTAAAGGAAATTGGGAAGAAGTTAGTAGAGAATTATTTTTAGAAAAAAATGTATTATCAAATGTAGATAAAAGTATTATTTCAGAACTAAAGTTTGATAAAATAATTTATAATAATACATTGGATAATTCTCATAATTTAATATCAGATGAATTAGATTATCTAAATATAATTAAAGATGTATTGAATAATGGAGAAGAAAGAATAACTAGAAATTCAATAACCAAATCCAAATTTGGTTTAAAAATGGAATTTAATGATATTACTAACAAATTTCCTTTATTAACTACTAAAAAAGTATTTTGGAAAGGAATTGTTGAAGAACTTTTTTGGTTTATATCAGCTAACACAAATTCTAATGATTTAGAAAAAAAAGGTGTAAGAATATGGCAGGGAAATAGTAATCGAGAATATTTAAATAAAAATAAATTACAACATTATATAGAAGGAGATTGTGGTCCTATTTATGGTTTTCAATGGAGGCATTTTAATGCTAATTATAATGGTTTTAATAAAAATTATGAAAATATGGGTATTGATCAATTAAAAAATTGTATTGATCTAATAAAAAATAATCCTACATCCAGACGTATTTTTATGACAGCATGGAATCCATGTCAATTAGATGAAATGGTATTACCACCCTGTCATGTATCTTATCAATTTTATGTACGATCTGATAACAAATTAGATTGTCAAATGTATCAAAGATCGGGTGATTTATTTTTAGGAGTACCTTTTAATATTGCTTCTACAGCATTATTAACAAGTTTAATTGCAAAAGTTACTAATAAGATACCTGGTAAAATAATAATAGTATTAGGTGATGCTCATATCTATAATGATCATATAGAACAAATAAAAATTCAATTAACTAGAAAGCCTTATGAATTTCCTTTATTAAATATAAAAAAGGTTTATGAAAACATAGATAGCTATTCTGTAGAAGATATTGAATTACTATCATATTATTCACATCCACCTATAAAGGCTCAAATGATAAGTTAAATTCGAACAATTTAATTTAAATATATAGAAAATTTTATAAAGTATATAGAATAATCAAAATTATACTAAATATATTAATAATATTAATGAACTTATGGTATACAAAATAAAATAAATGAAATTAAAATAATAAAATGATAAAAAATGTAAGAGTAAGATATAAATGTCAAATTTAAATCAAAATAAAAAAATTCTTTGCGAAAGATTTACAGATCTTTTAATGGATTTAATTACTGCTTCAAATGATCCTCAAGTAAGTAATTTAGATTCAAAATTAAGATTAAAATATCAGGAATTAAAGACTGATAATACATTATTAAGTGATAGAATTCAGCTTTTAGAATCTGAAAATATTGATAAGGAGATTAAACTTAATGATTTTGAAATACAATTATCAACTATTTCTCTTACACCTGGACCTACTGGTCCACAAGGTATTCCAGGACCCCAAGGAATACCAGGAACCATCGGTATACAAGGTGCTCAAGGAGATACAGGACCACAAGGTATCGCAGGATGTACAGGCCCACAAGGTATTTTAGGAAATACTGGTCCACAAGGACCTACTGGTGAACAAGGTATCCAAGGTATAGATGGAAATCACGCGGATGTTAATCAAATAACAGAAGATATACTTGAAATGATGAATAGTTCAATGGAAACAATAAAAAATGTTATGCAACCAGAAGATAGTTCTTATACTTATTTTAATGATAATGTAGATAACAGCTCAAATTTATTAGGTGATAGTTTATTAACACATAATTCATTATCTGATTCTGAAACGCCAGGATCAATAAATAATGGCATGATTGGATCAGTCGATAATTGTAATGATCATGAAATGACTGGATCAGTAGATAATTGTAATGATCATGGAATGACTGGACCAGTAGATAATTGTAATGATCATGGAATGACTGGATCCGTCGATAATTGTAATGATCATGGAATGACTGGATCAGTAGATAATTGTAATGATCAGGGAAACGAAGGAATAACAGATGTACAAAATTTTGGTTCATGTCAAGAAAACACAGGAATTACAGAAGATCATGGATCAAATCAATTAGAAGAAAGTGGTGGAAATGAGAGAAGTCAAACAAAAAATAGAAAATATGATTCCAGATTATCTTCTTTATCTAAAAAGGTTATTACCAATAGTACATCTGGTAAAAAATCCTTTTATATTTAAATACTAATAAAAATTATACTATTATTTAATATTATGTTATTAAGACTAATTATATATAAATATAAATATATATTTATATATATGAATATTGAAAATGATAAAGAAGGAAAAAAAATATATTTGTCTAATATATTTTTCTTTTCATTCGTAATATATCTATTATATTTAGAAATAAATCCTAAAATAAGAGGAATATGGCTAAGAAAAGGCGATGATAATAAATTAAATATTACTCTTTTAGGATTAAAAAATTTTATAATGTATCCAATAAAAGATAAAAGAATGTGGTTTCCTAAAATGTGGGATATGAATATTTTTATATCAGTACCTATAATAAGTACTTTATGTTATCATATATTAGACTATTGGAAAAGATAATAATATAGAATAATAAGTACAATGACATTAAAAATAATCTTTAATAAAATTATAAATGAGTTTAGAAGAATTTGTAAGTTATAAAAATTATTTCAACAATAATATAAATGATATTTTATTAAATTATATCAATTCAGAAAAACTTATTGAAATGATATTATATTCATTAGAAGGAGGAAAAAGATTAAGACCAATAATAGCTATAGATATTTGTAATTCATTATCAAATGATATTAAGAAAAGTTTAAAATTTAGTTTAGCAATAGAACTTATTCATAATGCAAGTTTAATTATAGATGATTTACCATGTATGGATGATGATAATTATAGAAGAGAACGTTTGTCATTTCATAGAAAATATTCAGAAACTATGGCACAAATAGTATCAGCAGAAATCGTAGGACTTGCTATAAAATTAATTGCTGATTCTTTTGATAAAAGTAATTTAAATATAATATTAGGTATTGTATCTAAAAATTTAGGTATTTTAGGAGCGGCAACTGGTCAGTTGAATGATGTAACACCTTTAGATTTTTGTAAAATAAAAAGAGAAATTATAGAAGAATCAAAAGATAAAAATGAAATTAAAGATCTAATAAAAAAAAAAACTACAAGTTTTTTTGAAATAGCATTTTTGGGAGGATATATTCTAGGAGGTGGAAATATAAATTGTTTAAATGATATAGAAAAAATTTCTGATAATTTTGGATTAGCTTTTCAAATATATGACGATTTTGATGATATAGAACAAGATATGAAAAGAAAAGATATAGATTTAAAAGATCAAAATTACATTAATAATTTTGGAAAAGAGGAGGCCTATAATGAATTTTTAATATCAATAAATTCATTTAGAAAAGATATAAATAATTATAATTTAAATTCTAAATTTATGACGGAAATATCAGATATTCTTGAAAGTAAGGTAAAAAAAAAATATAATAATATGTAAATATTAAAATGAATTCGGATATATTAAACCAAAAGTATTGTACACTTATCAATATACATTTGAAAAATAAAAAAAAAAATAATAAAATTACAGAAGCAATTGCTTATCAATTAAATAATCTATCAAATGTAGAAATAAAAATTATATCCATTATAAATAGTATTCAATTAACCTTAAATAATGAATTAAATAAAGATTGTGATTTAAGTAATATTATTTTAGGTTTGATATATTTATATAATTCAAAAATTATTATATATAATTTACCTAGTATGTTAAATAAAGTAAATTATAATAATAGACCATGTGTACATGTTTTATTTGGAGAAACAGTGTCGCAATTAACATCAGTGTCATTAGTAACAGAATGTTTTGAACTTATAGGTAGTGAAATAGATGAAGGAATCAAATATAATAATATACTAACGTTATGTGATATAAATATAAATGAAGATATAATAATTTGTATCAACAATAATGATAATATTAAAGAAAATTTAGAAAAATTATTAAAATTAAGTATTAAAGAATTATATAATAAAGCAATTGATATATGTTTAAATTATTATAATATTAATGATAGTTCAAAAAAAGATGAGATTAAAAAGCATATAAAATATAAATTTGATCTAGAATAATAATATTTATATTTATAAAAAAAAAAAAAAAAAATAGTAAAATTAAAAAGAA
>Ga0206130_10005525_pt1 | contig 14897 bp, 10 predicted proteins | sample Helgoland_Spring_9_FD_148637 | JGI IMG/M metagenome (GOLD analysis project Ga0206130, IMG submission 148637) | Pelagic subsurface seawater microbial communities from Kabeltonne, Helgoland, North Sea - Helgoland_Spring_Bloom_20160512_1 | ecosystem: Environmental > Aquatic > Marine > Epipelagic ... | reverse complement strand
CCTCAAGGTGGCAGAATTTGCGAAACAATAAATCACGATACAAGCATTGAGATAGTTCAACATTAGATAGGCGATACCACACGCCCAACAACAACCCTCGAAACAGGGTCAAAAGCGGGCAGCTTGGACGGCCCGTCTTGGAGGCATAAATCAAGGATAATATCGGTTCTATTTTAGACCAGTCCAAAACCGCTTCCGTGTCGTCAAGCGCATAAAGAGCGGGCTGTTCTAAATCACTGCTGGAGACAAAAAGATCCGCTTGGGTTACGAAAGGTTTCTGCATGAAACGGCGAACCCAAACACTCGTGCTATTGGGAATCCTCTAGTTATGCTGAGGTCTCATAGATAAAGTTCTGCGCCTCGCTCTGGGGAAATGCTGCTTTATATTGGTGTTGAGCTGCTGCTGATTCATCATATTTTCGACGCGCTGAATTTGTTTTGGTTGCAAACTATCGCGGATGCGGACCGAATCTGTCACCTGCGCATTCCCAACGCTGTGACGCAGAGGCGTTCTGCACAAATGTGTCGAGGATAAACAAGGCCTCTTTGGGGCGCTGTAAGCTGCTCATGTCAAAGCTATTCTCGACAAGAAATAGAAACTTTCTTTGTTTCTTACGCCCTGAAGCTTCTGCAATCATCGGATGGAAACCATATGTGGTCAGCGCGTCATGTTGAAAATCCCACGCAACAGGCAATGCGCCATCAATGAAAGCATCTGCCAAATTAGGGTCTGAAAACAGTGCGCCAACCTGCGGAACCTGACTAATTCAGCCAATCCAGCCGCTGGCCAGCAACCCCAACGTTTCATACTTTATTGCGGTTGCGCCATAGTGGCCGATAAAATGGGCCAAACCGCAAAGGTCACGCATCGACGGTTTTTTGTCCCTCTCGACCCGTTGCAGATAAGACCCAATCACCTTCCAATACCCAATGACCTCAGCCCTACCCAAAGTTTCATCCCGTTCCATACAGTGATAGGCGTCTACAAGGTGTTTGATAACGTTCATCAAGAAGATGCCTATCAGTTTTTGAGATCATGTAGCGCTCTTGGCTACTGAGGCTTTAGAGAGGCAAAGGCCGGGCCAAGCCTGCAGCCAACGCTTGGATTAGAAAAAGAGCCCTTGACGGCCAGTACATCACCACATTTCTACGCCCCGGTCATGGCTGAACGCCTGCATTGCAACAGCGCGTTAGCGCCCCCAATAAACTGACCTTGGGCGCGCGCCGTACGGGCGCGATTACCTCGGCTAATTGTTGACCTTCGGGCATAACTGAGAGTAGTCTTAGCTTGGGGGATTTATTAAATGTGTCAAATGTTTGCGGGTCAAGATCAAGATCGCTATGAGTCAGTAACGCGCCGTTTACGGCTGAACGGTCAGAGCACATCAATCCGGCTAGAGCGTTCTTTTTGGAATATTGTGGATCAAATTGCAGCGGAAGAACAACTCAGCACCCCGGCTTTTATCTCGAAATTACACGCGGAAGTCCTTGAAATTCATGGTGAAGCACTGAATTTCACCTCACTGCTGCGCTGCGCCTGCACGATACATCTTGGGGAATATGAAAAAAACGCCCCAGCCAGTAAAACTGCGGCCGAATAAAATCACGCGGTAGTATAAGAGTACTACCAAAGCCACCAAGTACCGACATACGCTCACTATTACTGTAAGTTATAGGAGGCAAGTATTGGCAAAATTGATACACTCAATGATTCGCGTGCTCGACGAGACGCGTTCCGTTGCCTTTTACCAAAATGCATTTGGGTTAGAGATTGCAGACAGGCTGGATTTCGACGGCTTTACTCTGATTTATTTGGCTAATGGTGAGACAGACTTTGAACTTGAGTTAACAGTCAACAAAAGCCAGGACGGGGCCTACAATCTTGGCAATGGCTATGGCCATATTGCCGTTGTGGTCGACGATGTCGCCGCAGAACACGCAAGATTTGAAGCCGAGGGCCTCGCACCTCGCAAACTGGTGGATTTTAAGAACAATGGCGTCGTAATCGCCAAGTTTTTCTTCATAGCCGACCCAGATGGGTACGAAATTGAAGTTTTGCAGCGCCAAGGACGCTTCAAATAATTAAGGGGGGAAAACCCCACATGTTTCGATAGGGAGGAATTTATGACCAAGGAAACTAACTCAACAACCTTAACCCGCAGGGCCCTTTTGGGCCGAGCTGCCTCTGCCGGATCTCTGGCAGTGATTGGTGGCGGCTTTATGGCCGCACCAAACGCTTCATGGGCACTCACGGTTAATGTTATCTCCAGCCACCAAATGGCCACTGTCTTTCAAATGGCTCGGGATATTTATCCCCATGACCAGATTGGCGACGAATATTATGTCATTGCGGTTAAGGGCTATGACAATGATGGGGCCAAAGACATGATCGCCGAAGGCGTCGCGGCATTGGATGCCTCGGCTCAGGCAGCGGGCTTTGCCGATTATGTCAGTGTCGGTTGGGAGTCCGATCGCGTCAAACTGTTGACGGCGATGGAAGACACTGGATTTTTCCAAACCATCCGAGGCGGGCTGGTGACAGGACTTTACAACCAAAAAGCGGTTTGGCCGATCTTTGGTTATGAAGGCGAGTCCTTTTCTCAGGGCGGTTATCTCGACCGCGGCTTTGATGACATCAACTGGTTGTAAGGGAGGATAATCCAATGGTCGCGAAATTTGATTTAAACGACGATAACGTCGTAGTGGTTATCGGTACTGGCGCCGGTGGCGGCGTTCTGTCTAATGAACTGGCGCAAAAGGGCGTCAAAGTTGTGGCACTAGAGGCCGGTGGTCGTTATCTGCCAGAAGATTACGTCAATGATGAATGGGAAAGTTTTGGTCAGCTGGCCTGGACCGACCCACGCACCACATCGGGCGACTGGCGGGTCTCGCGAGACTTCTCAGGTCTGCCCGCATGGATCGTTAAGGCCGTTGGCGGGGCTACAACACACTGGGCAGGCGCATCCTTGCGCATTCAAGAACATGAATTCAAAACCCAGACCCATTACGGCAATGTCGAAGGCGCGAGCCTTTTGGATTGGCCGATCACTCTGGCAGACTTAGAGCCCTATTATGACAAGGCGGAGAAAAAGCTTGGGGTAACCCGCACCAACGGCATTCCCGGCCTGCCTGGAAACAACAACTATAAAGTTTTTGAAGCTGGCGCTAAAAAGCTGGGCTATAAAGAGGTGCACACCGGCCGGATGGCAATCAACCCGGTCGATCATGATGACCGCATGGCCTGCCAGCAGACCGGATTTTGTTTTCAGGGATGTAAATGGGGCGCAAAATGGTCGGCAGCCTACACCGATATTCCCCGCGGTGAGGCCACTGGAAATCTAGAGGTGCGCGAGCACGCCCATGTGGCGCGAATTCTTCACAATGACCAAGGCAAAGTCACTGGTGTTGAATATTTCGACAAGGACGGCGCCCTTCAGATGCAGAAGGCGCGTGTTGTTTGCGTTGCAGGCAATTCACTTGAGAGTCCACGCATGTTGCTGAACTCAGCCTCTTCAATGTTCCCAGATGGCCTGGCAAACTCATCAGGCATGGTGGGTAAAAACTATATGCGCCATATGACCGGATCGGTCTATGCGTCGTTTGACAAACCCGTCCGTATGTGGCGTGGCACGACAATGGCAGGCATTATCCAAGATGAGGCCCGTCATGACCCAAGCCGAGGCTTTGTTGGTGGGTATGAGTTGGAAACGCTGGGCTTAGGTGTTCCTTTCATGGCAGCGTTTCTTGATCCCGGTGCTTGGGGACGATCGTTCACATCTGCAATGGACAGCTATGAAAACATGGCCGGTATGTGGATTGTTGGCGAAGATATGCCGCAAGAAAGCAATCGCGTCACGTTGAACGATGCTGTGAAAGATAAATGGGGTCTGCCAGTGGCTAACGTGCATTTCACCGATCATCCCAACGACATCGCAATGCGCGACCACGCCTATCGGCAGGGCAAGGCGGTCTATGAAGCCGTAGGCGCAACCCGTACCTTCCCAACACCGCCCTATCCATCAACGCATAACCTGGGCACCAACAGGATGTCGGCAAAAGCACAGGACGGCGTTGTGAACAAATGGGGTCAAAGTCACGATATAGACAATCTGTTTATCTCTGATGGATCCCAGTTCACGACCGGGGCGGCCGAAAACCCCACCCTGACCATTGTCTCGCTGGCCATTCGACAAGCAGACCGAATTGCAAGTGAAATGACCCGCAAAGCGCTTTGAGCAAAAGCGTCTTTAAAAGCCAAAAAAGGGGGGTCGCTTTTGGCGGCCCCTTTTGCTTTTCTCGTTTGGCCCTGTGTGACTGTGCACATGCGGTTAAATCGTTGCTCATAAAGCGACGCATTGAGAATTCTCCAAACAGTCTCAGAACGCCACCGCAAGGCGGGGTAAACCTCACCACCTTTCTTAAGACAGGTTAGCTATATGTTATATTTAGTTAAAATTTGTTTTTGAAATTCAACATCACCAGTGCGGGACAGGCTATTAATCAAAATGCACAAACCCATAAATTGTCGACGGCAGACAACTGATGCACTTTTTAATGATCGCATGTTTGAATTAATTTCGATCCAAAAGGCTGGAACCTCTGTTCGTCTTTTAGCTGTCCAATAGATGTATCACATGCGAAAAAATTACATCAAAGTCTGTTATGCCCTATTTCTCGTGCGCTCCGAAACTGCTGCAATATGGGAATGTTGAGAACAGAGCTCACCAAGCAATAAGCGACAATTACACCCGTTTTATGGGTCTTTCACAGCACCTGCCCCGCCTCAAAAGATGGTTAAGCCCTGATCATCAGTACCAAGGTCAGCAGGGCCAGTTTCACAAGCATCCTGCGTATCATTCATCTGTCATATTTAAAAAAAACAATCACAATTGTGAGGAATCATCGCACAGAAGCAGAACAGAAACTTTAAATGCAAGAGTAATTAGATAAATACTTTAGATTATAAATTCTAATATAAAGTAATATTTAAACTACTAATTATAAACAAATACAGTCATTATTTCACTCTCCTTATAGGTGTAAGTAATAATTTTTTATCTATTCTAAGGGTAACCCATATCTGTGGGATAATATTCTTAGGGGGTGCCGTCATGACGGCTGTTATAGATCAAATTTATAGTCGCAAAAAGTTTCTTCACTACATTTTTAATAATAATTATATCAATCTAAAAATGATCAGATGCCCGACAGGGGCGCTGTTAAAATTAACATTGCAGATATGTGGGGCATGTATCGTCTTTTCAGGCTGTTCAGAAAATGGTCCGGTCATTGCACATGTACCAGAAATCACGCCAGCACCCGGCGACAGCCCTAGCAATACAATTGCCGACGGCTACAGCGACGAATATGCCACGCAATATGGGCTCGTCTTAATCAAGGCCGTAACATTAAACAACCAAGGATACACAGGAAAAGGCGTCCGGGTGGCGGTGGTCGATACCGGGATCGACCATGCACACTCTGAATTTAAAGGGCGGCAAATTTTGGGCACTAATTTTGGCAATGACGCCCGTGGCATTGGATACGACAGCGATGGGCACGGCACGCATGTGGCTTCTATTATTGGCGCAAACCGCAACGCGTTTGGTATGCGTGGCGTCGCATACGATGTTAGCCTTTACGACTATCGTGTGGGCCCAAATAACAGTGAGGGTTATCTTCCTGGGCTGGCCTCTGACCGACAGGTTTCCACCGTATTTCGCCAAGCAATCACTGACAATATTAACATTATCAACAACAGCTGGGGCAGCGAAACATTAGTGACAAGCCTCACAGCTAATCAGGTAAACCTATATTATAAAAATAGCATCGCTGCAGCACAAGCGGCACAGAAAAACGGCGCATTATTTGTTTTCGCAGCTGGCAACGAACGCCAAAACCAGGTGGATATTTGGGCCGGCTTGCCCTATCATGCTTCCGAACTTGCAGGCAGTTGGCTCATAGTTGTCGCGATCAACGACACTAACACAGAAGCGTATTACACCAATCGATGCGGGGTTGCTCAAGCATTCTGTGTCACCGCACCTGGCAGCTCAGTAAAAGCCGCAATGGCCAACACAGGCAACAAGCATATTACCTATAGCGGAACCTCAATGGCGACGCCGCATGTCTCCGGCATAGCCGCTGTTTTAATGCAAAAATTTCCAAGCTTAAGTGCCAACGCCATTGCCACAAGAATAAAGCAAACCGCATCTGTTGCAGATTTAATCGGCAAAAACGGCGAAACCATCGAAACCCATGGAATGCAGGTCATGCGCGCGATCTTTGGCCATGGTCTGATCAATCAAACTCAGGCCAGTGCCCAAATTGGCACTCTCACCATCGCCACCGGTAAAAATTTCTTTGACGGGGGCTCTGGAATTGATATCACCCAGCACAGGCTTCGGTTGCCTAAAGGCCTGCCATCCGCCGTAACACGTCAGATATTGTCAGACAGCTTCATCGCTTTTGATAGTTTTGACGGGGCCAATTTTGAAGTTCGCGGCGATGAAATCTTTCCACAATCAAATGTATCAGAACCACGCCGGGTACTGGGATATGACAACCATAAAAGCCAAAGTTCGAAACGGAGCTCACAAGATGATACCATCGGCTCAATCGCTTTCGGCCAGAACAATGAAAACCGGCTGAGCCTAACAGAAGAGACTATTGGCAACACGTTGGTTGGGCGAGATTTTTGGGATGAAAAGGCAGGATTGATTGGGCAGCCAGACTTGTTCGCTAATACCAGCACCCATCAATTCAAACTTAAAGCACAGATTTCGAGGCAATTGTCTTTTGAAACGTTTTTCCAACTAATCAACCAGACGGATGGCTCCGATCCCGGCCATGGCGCAACCCTTTTAATACAAGCGACACGACATCTTAAACTGCACGCAACCGTTTCCCGATGGGCACTACCGCTCAAATTAATCACCACGGGTTCGGGCAATGTCATCGCTCCCGATCTCAGCACCACCGTCAGTTTTGGATTGCGGCACCAGTACACAGATAATATCGAGATTTTCGCAAATATGGCACAATTTAATCTTGCTGACGTACATTCCACACCTCAGTCGTTTGGTCTAACCTCCGCAGTCTACAGAAGCCACACACTGGGTGTGGAACTGTCAGCCCACGATGGACACCGCCTGAGCATGGGCATATCTGACACCGGATCAATGGTTGCAGGCGATCTCACCTTGATGGCCGCAACAAGCCGCAGTACCGATGGCACGGTGCATTACGCCGAGAAAAGCTATAGTGGCTTCAGATCTTCCAGTTACTTGGAGAATATGGTCTTTTTTATGAGCGCAACCGTACCCGTTAAACAGACAGGAAACAGCCAGTTATCTCTAGATATCAGCCTGCAATCAGGGTTTGATCGACAGGGTGCACCAACACAATTGGGATTTAAAATGTCCTATGTATTTTGACAAAAAACCAGCTCTCCACAGCATCTTTTGGCCGCGCATTACGCCAGCACGGGACCAAGAGATCTGATCCCACATAGCTGCTGACATCGTTTAAATGAAAGCCGGCACCCCCTTTACTTTTTAACCGTGTCAGCGGTTCTATACCCATGGCCCTTGACTATTTGGCCTGTTCAAACCAAGTCAAAGATTGCGCTCTTGCAAATGGCAGTCATGGGTCCCAACACTGCAACCGATTGAAAGAGATTTTCGAAATGCTGGAGTGGCAGATCATATGCTAAAACACGAACGCGCCAGTTTTGTGATGCAACGGCTCGAGCAGCTTTACCCCAACACGCCGGTGCCCCTGAATCACAACAATATTTTTGAGTTATTGGTGGCTGTTTTACTCAGCGCGCAATGCACCGATGAGCGCGTAAATCAGGTCACACCGGCTTTATTTGTATTAGCCGATAACGCCACAGAGATGCAGCATGTACCGCAAGAGGTCATTTATAAAATAGTCCGCCCTTGCGGTCTTGCGCCTCAGAAATCAAAGGCCATTTCAACCCTGTCGACTATATTGGTCGAACAATACGGCGGCGATGTGCCCAAAAACCTTGCCGCTTTGGAAACCCTGCCTGGTGTGGGCCATAAAACTGCGAGCGTAGTGATGTCTCAGGGTTTTGGCCAACCCGCCTTTCCTGTGGACACGCATATCCACCGCCTTGCGCAACGCTGGGGCTTGACCAAAGGCAAAAATGTCGTCCAGACCGAGCGCGATCTAAAAAAAGCCTTTCCCAAAGACTCTTGGAACAAACTACATTTGCAGATTATTTTCTATGGCCGCGAATTTTGCTCAGCGCGTGGGTGTGACGGTCGTGTCTGCGAGATCTGCACCACCTGCTATCCCAACCGCAAGACACCTTTCAAAGCCCGCAAACCTTAAAAACGCCGCCTGTACTCTACCACCCACGGCCCCATGGCGGTCAGGCGGCCTCTGTCAGAATATCATCCAGCACCGCAAGGATCATATCGATGTCATCGGCACCAATCGTCAACGGTGGACGAATTTTCAAAATATTATCTTTCGGACCTTCGCTGCCCAACAAAATGCGGTGTGCACGCATGCGGTTTTTGACATAGCTGGCCAGGGCCGTCGCCTCGACTTTGCTGACCTTATCGGTCACAAGTTCCAGCCCGATGAACAACCCCATACCGCGCACATCGCCGATAAACACATGTTTGTCTTGCAGACAGCGCAGGCCCGACAGCAACCGCGAACCCATGATCTGCGCATTGTTTTGCAGTTCCTCGTCATCGACAATATCTAGAACCTCTTTACCAATCCGGCACGATAGTACGGAGCCACCAAAGGTTGAAAAAAATTCTGGGCCCTTGGCAAAACTATCAGCTATGGCACGGGTCGTGACAACAACACCGATGGGGTGCCCATTGCCGATGGGTTTGCCCAAAACCACCACGTCAGGCACCACATCTTGATGCTCAAACCCAAAGTAGTGATCGCCGAGACGCCCAAGGCCCGTTTGAACCTCATCCGCGATGCAGACCCCGCCTGCCGCGCGAATTTTGTCGTAGACTGCGCGCAAATAGCCCTTGGGCGGAATGATCTGCCCACCCACAGAAGGAAATGTTTCGGCAATGAAGCCCCCCAACGGGATACCTTTGGCCACAAGCCGCGCGATGGCATGATCAACCTGATCTGCATAGTTTTGCGCCCGCTGTGCATCGTCACGCCCAAACCGGCCGCGATAGTCGTCAGCCACATCTACCAATTCCACCCAATCGACCTGCCCGATGCCTCCGGGGGCATTAAACTTATATGCTGATATCTCAATCGCTCCAGTGGTATTGCCATGATACCCATGATCCGGTGTGACAATGCCTTTGCCAGATGTATGCGACCGTGCAAGCCTCAGCGCCAATTCGTTGGCTTCACTGCCCGAGTTGACAAAGTAACACACCTCAAAGCCGGCTGGGAATTTAGACAGAATTTTCTTGGCAAACGCCGTGCGTGCGGGGTGCAGGTATCGGGTATTGGAATTCATCCGCTGCAATTGATCAGCTGCAACCGCCTGAATGCGCGGGTGGGCGTGACCGACATGGGGGACATTGTTATAAGCGTCAAGATAAGGCCGCCCCCATTCATCAAACAAATGATGTTTCCAGCCGCGTAGAAACATAACAGGTTCCGTGTAACTTAGCGCGAGATTATCCCCAAATTGTGCCTGCCTATCAGCCAGAACCTGGGCCTTATCAGTTGGCGTATAGGCCGTTTTATCATCCGGCAAATTAAGAAGAGCAGCTGGGTTTGGGCAAAGCCGTGTCCAGAAGTGTCGCGCATCTGGATCGGCAACTCCCGGCCAATCATCATCAATTCCGTCAATTGTTAGTGCCAGTTGAAAATGCAGGTGCGGCGCCCAGCCACCATTTTGGGTGATATCGCCCAAACGGCAAAAGGCCTCACCAGTTTGTACCAATTGCCCGATCGACAGCTTTTCGTGGACCTCGGGATTGAGGTGACCGTAAAGCGTATAAAACGTTTCACCATCCGGCGTGTCATGCGCCAGAATAACCACCCCGCCGTAATCAAGCGGCGCAGTACGGTTTTCAACAACATGCACCCGCCCCGTAACGGGCGCATGCACCCAGTCTCCCTGCGCCGCGAAGATATCAATACCAAGATGTACGGTGCGGCGATCCGAGGCCAGCCACCGGCCTTTGCGAAACGCCGGCGCAGTATAAATCAGACGCGGTTCGTTATAATATCCCAGCCAGACCGGATGGTTGAGCGCAAACTCTTGGCCGACACGGGCGGCCTCTGCAGCAGTCAAGTCAAAGGGGTTTTGCGGCCAGCAAGAGGCCTCAACCGAAAGCGACCCCATTGGTGCCTGAGCTAAATCCACCTCCATTAACGGCGCAAAACGGCCCCGCATCTGATGTAAATACGTCTCTATGGCAGGTGCAGAAGGGGTCACTGGCAAACCACAGGCCACGCGCAGACGCGCGTTTAAAAGGCCCGGATGCAGCTTGTTATTCTCAAGAAACTGCCAAGCAGCCGCTTGCGAAATAACCACATATGGATCATCGGGATGCGCCTGAGCCATCAGCGTTGAATTGACCACACTGACGGCAAGACGCATCTGCAACAACGGCCACAACGCATCAAGCTCTGCCGACGCGAGCGGGTTTTCTGCGTGATACCCCGCGACAAGTGCTTCAAGCGCCTCTGCAGGATCTGACCGGTCCAGCACCACATAAGCCGCAGCAATCGCCAGATCACAAATCCGCGGTGCCATGCACATGTCGCCCAGATCAATCAAACCGGTAATACGGCGCGGGGCGCAGACCTCATCCGACACTAATATATTGTAATCATTTATATCATTATGGACTGCTTGAATTGGGAGATTTTGCAACTGTTCCAAGATCACGCTGAAATCCATCACGATTTTTTGCAAGAGCCGCCGTCTGCGAGGGTCAGAAATAACCACGAGCTCTGGCTTGATCCACAGCGCCCGCATCAGGTTCCATTTAAAGTCCCGCTCAAGCGCTGGGTGACAAAAGGTTTCAAACACACGGTCAGTCGCGCCAATGGCCCGGCCAAGATCATTATCCAATGCTTGGGTTTTCGGCCCGCTCTGGGCATAGTTCCGCCCCGGCAAGCGGGTCAAAAGCCACAGCAGACGTGGATTTCCATCCGCATCAAGGCAAGTTGTACATGCCGCCCCTTGCTGTGTTGCGATCACCTCCGGGTACAAACCAGCCAGCTGCTGGCCTTGCACGTGGGTCAACGCCGATACCTGCATTTCGATGAGCGCACGATCACAGCCGGGGCGCATCACTTTAAGAATATATCCCTCTCCAGCAGAGGTTTCGGCGAGAAAATTCAAATCATATTCACCCGCCAACTGCGTCAGCGTCGCTTGTATTCCCCAGTGTTGCGCAAGCGCATCAGTCCAATGCAATGTCATTGAGCAGCCTCCAACTGGCATATCCATTCGACCTCACAAAGCGGCGACAGCTCGCAATTCAACACCTCACTAGCCCCCTCAGGACTAAAAACATCAAACCTAATTTTTACAAAAACGCGCCTTGTCAAATTCAACAGCCTTCCAAAAGTTTAATGGCGCAGTATCGATAGCAAATAGGCGTCAAATAACAAGATTATTTATACCCCATCCACGACCGACAGCTTTTGAAAGCACAATCAAGTGCAGATTTCCCTGAAGCACAGGACGGCACAAAATCAGGCAAAAAGTGTTCAAGCCGCTCCCCCTTAGCACCCAGCCCTGCGTTCAAGCCAAACACCTGGTTGCACCTAGGATTATCTGCCTTCACTTGGCTCAAAAAGGCATCCATGCCTGTCTAAATTCTAAGACTTGACCAAATGCCACACAGTTTCTTGCGCAGGGTATTTACCTTTCAATCCGCCCGCGACGTCACGATTGGTAATTGGCTCAATTTGATAATGCGCCCCATAGACGTCATGCACCTTCTGACGATCAATCGAAAAGGGTGGACCGTTCATCACTGCTTGATCATACTCAAAGCAAATCAGAAATTGTGGGGCCAACTGCGTGATAGCCGCTACATGCGCGCCATAGCGCCCTCGCATCTCTGTTGGAAACGCCACCAGAGCCGCACGATCATAGATCGCGTCAACCCTACCTAGCAAGTCACCAGACAACTCAAAAATATCGCCTACGAAAATTTCAAGGCCCGGCGCGCTGTAACGCAACAATTCCCCCTGTACTGAGATTTTAGGCGCAACGCCAAGATCGACAAATAACTCTTCGACCGCAAGTTTGCTCAGCTCTACACCAACAACTCGGTGACCTTGTGATAGCAGCCAAGCTATATCCCGTGTCTTGCCACACAAGGGGACAAAAACACAACTGGTCTGCGGCAATGAAAGCCCAGAGAAATGATCGCTCAGCAGAACATTTACCGCGCTTTGGTGAAATCCAATTTCATTTTTTTCCCAACGCTTATGCCAAAAATTTGGGTCCATGGTATCTCCTTATGACAGGGCGGCAAGATAAGGCACCGTGCAAACCGAACCCCATACCTATCATCGTCAAATAGCGCGACAATAGCGTTTTATCCCTCTGGTGGATTTTCAGAGCCAAATCTGTCTATGTCAAGACTAACCTCTACACCGTTCAAACTGACCAGCCCGCACCGTCATCACATCCGGCACACCAACTGTGGCCGAACACCACCGATGTGTGGCGTGCGTTATAATTGTCTTCGAATATCCGCAGATGACAGCCCCGTTTGATATCTCATTGCAATTCTGCGTCCTGAATCAAATCTGTTATTTCGAATTTGGTCACGTCAACCAAACCCAAGTCAGAAATACGCAGCTCTGGGATGACAACAAGCGCCAATAATGAATGCTGCATAATGGCGTTGTTCAACCAACAGCCACAGGCCTGCATCGCCTGTAAGATCGTTTGTGCCGCCGCCGCAACCTCTGCGGCAGGGCGGTCCGACATCAAACCAGCAATGGGTAATTCAACCAGCCCTATTTCGTGGCCATCTTTCCAAATGGTGACACCACCTCCGACGGCACCAAGACGGTTTGCCGCCGCCGCCATCATCGCCCGATCTGTACCGACCACGATCATATGATGGCTGTCATGGGCGACCGTGGATGCGATGGCCATAGTGCCGTGATACCCAAAGCCCGACACAAACGCATTGGTCACCGCCCCGGTGCCCCGGTGCCGTTCTACCAGCGCAATCTGACAAATGTCTCTATTGGGCTCCACCAGCCCGTTGACCACTGGTAAAACGGCGCTCAGCGCTTTGGTTGGGGCCTGATTTTCCACAACACCAATGACTTTTACAGTCACCGTCTGCGCCTGTTTCGGCGCCGGGACTGCAAAATCGTTACGATCCAAAACCTTACCAAGGTGCACAGTATTTTTAGACGTGTTTGGCCAATTGTAATGCGGGCAATCTGTCATCAGCTGACCGCTTTCGGCAACCTTGTTGCCACGTGCATAGACTACTTCGATTGGTAAAGAGACAAGATCACCGGTCAAAATCATATCAGCGCGCCGGCCCGGTGCAATGCTGCCCAATTCGCGCTCCAATCCGAAATGACTGGCCGTGTTTATGGTCGCCATCTGCAGCGCAATCAATGGATCGCAGCCGCAGTCGATTGCATGGCGTACCACGCGATCCATATGACCTTCATGCACCAATGTGACCGAGTGGCAATCATCCGTGCATAAAATAAAATTTCGCGGATCGAGGCCCTTTTGCGTGATCGCCGTAATCTGGCTTTGCACATCATACCAAGCCGACCCCAGCCGCAGCATCGACCGCATCCCCATACGGGCGCGCAATATTGCATCTGCTTCGGCGGTACCCTCATGGTCATCTGCCGGCCCACCGGCTGCATAGGCGTGAAATGCCACTCCCCTGTCAAGCGCGGCATAATGGCCGCCAACCACCTTTCCAGCCTGCATTGTGGCGGCGATTTCAGCCAGCATCTTGGTATTCCCGGCAATCACCCCGGGATAGTTCATCATTTCACCCAGACCAATAATACCAGGCCAAGCCATTGCTTCCGCCACATGCGCGGGCGTGATTTCAAATCCTGTGGTTTCCAAGCCCGGTGCAGAGGGCGCACAAGACGGCATTTGGGTGTAAATATTAATTGGTTGCAACAACGCCTCATCATGCATCATGCGCACGCCATCCAATCCCAGAACATTTGCGATCTCATGGGGGTCGGTGAACATTGTGGTGGTCCCATGCGGAATGACGGCCGCAGCAAATTCCGCCGGGGTCAGCATGCCACTTTCAATATGCATATGCCCATCGCATAGACCGGGGATCAGATAGCGCCCCCCACCATCCTCGCACCGGGTTGCAGGCCCAATGCAATGAGACGCATCTGGGCCAACATAGGCAAAGCGCCCTTCGGTGACAGCAACTTGCCAACCCAGCAAAATCTCACGGGTCTGGACATTGACCAGCTTGCAATTTTTGACAACCAAATCCGCAGGCTCTCTGCCAGCAGCCACTGCCACAAGGCGCGGCGCGGCTTCGGCCCAAGATTTAAGTTTGCGTTTTTCCAAATTTTCACTCACATCAATCGTGTTAGACTTCAGTCTAGGGTGAGGCTCATTGAGCTGTAAAGCCCTGTGTTTGGGCAAAATGCATCCTCAACCGTGCGGCAGAGCCGCATCAAGCAAGACATATCTTATACCAACCGCCCTAATAGTTGACCTTGATCCAATCTCTTTTGGTGATCGAAGTTATTCGTTCTGGATCGTTGGCGAAGAAGTTCCACGCTTGGGCACATTTTTTGAGGATTCCCTCGTAGGTGTCGAAGACCGAGATAGCGTGTTTGTTTGACCGCAGATAGGCCCAGACGTTTTCCATGGGGTTCAGTTTGGGTGAGTATGGCGGCAGTTTCACGAGCGTAATATTGTCTGGTACTTG
>Ga0206130_10005523_pt1 | contig 14904 bp, 8 predicted proteins | sample Helgoland_Spring_9_FD_148637 | JGI IMG/M metagenome (GOLD analysis project Ga0206130, IMG submission 148637) | Pelagic subsurface seawater microbial communities from Kabeltonne, Helgoland, North Sea - Helgoland_Spring_Bloom_20160512_1 | ecosystem: Environmental > Aquatic > Marine > Epipelagic ... | reverse complement strand
CCGGATAATCAATTGATTTTGTAGTATATACTCCAATATCTTCACATTTCATACTTGGATATTTCTCAATTAAAAAAAATTTAATAGTATTTTTTAACTCGTATCCACCGTGATCTGAACCTATAATAATCATTAATATAAATAATTATTATTAGTTACTATTTAAGTAATTTATAACATATTAACATAGTTCATTAAAACTCGTTGTCCAATTTTACCATAGATATTTACTTTTCTACCAGTTTCTGGATTAACTATGTATGACCATCCCCCTCCCATTAAATCAGTAGCAGGCATACCAAGTGCTGGTTCACAGCACCAGCAATCACCACAACTTGAAGGGTTATTTTTTCCATGAGTCCAAACATTACCACCTTCTTCACATACCCTTTTTTGTACTGGTACTTTATTCTTACCAGCTTTTAAGGCAGTTATTTCTGATTCACTCCATACATGACAATCATGAGCAAGAACTTTCTTTTTTCTAGGTTTTCTTGGTTTTTTTGGTTTTTTAGATGAACTAGTTTTAGATTCTTCATTTCTTTCACCAAATAATATTTCAGGAGTAGAAGGTTCTTTATTACTGGTAGATTTCTTTTTTCTAACTTTTTTTTTTTGAACCATAGGATGCGCAACAAGATATTCGTCTCTTACTGATTGAGAAACGCCAGATTTAGTATGTTTAGCGATTCTACCAGTTTTTCCTTTTTGGCCAGGAATATATTTTGTAGCCTTATGTGAAGCGCGTGTTTTTATTTGCTCACATCTGGGGTCAAAATTAGCTCTGGTTTTTTTGGTAACTTCTTTTTTTGTTTTTTTAACATATTCAGCTTTGCGATCATCTTCGGTTTTCCAAACGCATCCCATCATTTTTCCTGATTTTCCAGAACAGTCTCCCATTATCATATCTTTACATAATTTCATCCCAGGTCTACGACGCATTGAAATAGTAGGTGTTTCAGAAGCTACCTTTTTCGATTCTTCCTGATCTCTATTCATAAAAACTAAACTTTGTTGGTCTTCTGGAATACCATCTTTGTCTTGAATTGTGTGACTTAAAAATTCAGCATAACTGTGATTCGGAAATCTCTCCTTATGTTCTTCGAAGCGTCTTATTTGTCGACTTCTTTCCCTTTCATTTATTTCATCTAACATTCTTTGCTCTTCTGGTGAAGTTGAACTTGAGGACCTTTTCATTATTTATACTATATAATAATATTTTTTTGTTCAAATCGTATAAATAATTTCTATATAATATTAAATGAATAATTTCCCTAATAAAACTATTGGAATAATTGGATTTGGGGTAAGTGGCATTGCCGCAGCCAAAGAATGTATTAAAAAAGGGTATACAATTCAAATATTTGAAAAAAATATCTCTCTGGGTGGAGTTTGGTTTTCAAAAAGTTATCCAACTTGTCAACTCCAAACTACTAAATACTCATATTGTTTTAGTGACGTTCCACATTTTGATTCCACATCTTTATATCCTAATAGACTAGAGATTTTAGAATATCTCGAAGAAGTATGTAATAAATTTAATATTCAAAAATATGTAAATTATGGTTGTCATGTAAATACTACCAAATTTGATAATGAAAAGAAAAAATGGATAATTAATTACTCTTATGAATCAAACTCATCTTTGCAATATTATTGTAACTATCTAATTATTGCATCTGGATTTTATACAATTAATAAAATATACAAAGACATCACTTCTCAAAATTTAATTGGAACTAAAGTTTTTTATTCATCAGAATTCAGTCAATTAGGAAAGATAAAACCAGAAATTTTTACTGATAAAAAGGTTGTAATTATAGGAAATGGTCCTACTGGATGTGATTTAGCAACACTTGCTAAAGACAAAGGAGCAAGCTCTGTAAATTTATTATATAGATCAAATAGATGGCTTTTTCGTAGATATCTATGGAATAAAGTAAGTACTCATTTTATATTAAATAGATTAACAATGAAAATTATAAAAAATATTAATAAAAATTTATATATTACAGTAGTAACGGTACTGTACTATATTTTTTATATTATAGGTCATAAATATTTTTTTAAAATACCTACACCTTTTGAACCAGTAACCCGTAAAAATTTAGTATTAAATGATAAAATTGTAGAAATGATTTATAAAGGTGAGATAAAATATGTTAAAACTAAAAAAACGTATATTACGGATAAATATATAATTACATCTGATAAAAACATTCCTTATGATATATGTATTTTAGCAATTGGATATCAGAATAATATTAAATTTATGAATATGAATAATATACCCAAAATGTATAAACATATTATTCATCCTGAACATGAAAACTGTGGTTTTATTGGCTTTACCGCTACATTTAATTGGGCTCAAGTTTCTGAATTACAATCTAAATGGTTTCTAAGTCACATACATAACCAAAAAATACAGAAAAATAAAATACAAATGCTACAGGATATTCAATATGAAAATAATTATAGAGATAATAAATCAGCTGATTATCATGATTTAGCTATTGTTGTCTTCGACTATTGTGACCAATTAGCGCACGATATAGGATTAAAAAACAAATACCCAAAATATGATCCAAGATATTGGGTTTTACCACCTGAAAGAGATACATGGAATTAATAATATTTGAAATTAATAATATTTGAAATTAATAATTCATAAAATTAGGTATATAATTATAATGTTCAATATTATCCTTTAAAAATTTACATTTTATATTAATAGGTAAATTATATTTGTGACACCACAATGAACTAACTATTGCTTGATTTTGTTTTATATGGTTGATATGATTATTTTCTATTGATAAATTAATATAACATAAAGTCTTTAAAATATTCTTAATTTGTATACTGGCTAAATGTCTGTTGTATAATTTTAATCCTTCTTGAAATTTTACTGGAACAGATAATTCTGGAAAAATATCCTGAACTAATTTATTTTGCTCATCTAAAATTTCCCATTCAGAAACTAAATAAATTAATTCATTTAGATATTTTTCCGACACACCTATAAAATTTTTACAGACTATATACTTTTCAGAATTAGCAGGTCTTGAAGTAAAGGGTTTAGTTATATATACATTTTTAAAATAAATTGTTAGAAAATATATTAGTTTAACTGTTAATTTTGTATGGATATCAAATATTTTTAAGACATAATGACCACCTTCATTTAGACAAGCTAATGCGGAAATACTTTCAACTATTAATAACCTTAATGATAATTGTTCTTGGTGATTATAATTCATGGAAAAATCAAATCCTCCATCAGCAGTTACTAAATCAGCCTTATTTGATTTAACTAAATTTTTTAAAGATATAATATTTTCAGATTTATATAAATCACCTGTATCATCTTTACCATAAAAAATACGTAAACCTTTATTTTCACGAAATATTTTACCTGATTTATTCCACCCTGGAACTACATTCCTATAACTTCTTAATGTCATACATGTTATATTATCATCGGTATAATTACTATATTTTTTTCGCATATTACATATACATTCTACAAAACCACCGGGTCCTTCTGCTAAACAAACAACATTTAACTTTTTTTTTTGGAAATCAATTAAATTTAAATCAGTAATCATCTCCCACATTTTAAAATAAGATCTGCTTATTGGGTCATAATTAGCTATTCCTAAATTATTAGTTTTACCCTTATTGTTAATATGAATCATTTCAAACATATTACTTAATTTTTTAGAAAAATCCCAAATTTTAGGATTAGAAACATTATCAATCTCATCTTTATATTTTTTTATAAGTTTATAGATATCTAAATCAAAATCTTGTTTAGCTATATTCTCTGATATTTCTAACATTATTTTAGGGTCATCTAATTCATTATGACTAAGTTTTAGAACATGTTTTTTTAATATATCCATTAAATTATATGTAATTAATTTATAATTGTATCCTTTATTTTAAGTAATTAAAATAAAACATATTATTAATGCTTAAGCAAATTTATATTATTTTTTTTCTTTTAATATTTTCTCTAAATTTTCAATATAATTTTTCAAATTATTATATTGTTTTATAAAAGGATGCGTAGTATCAAATAATTTTTGTACACTAACAAATTTAGATAAATCTATTTTGAGTTTTCCTATAAGTCTTGGAAACATAGACATGCCTTTTTCGGACACCACTTCACTTAAAATTTCACTGTTAATTTCTTGATATTTATCTATGGTTGGTAGCTTAAATTTAAATTTTTTGTTCATTTGAATGAAGAATTTATTATTTTTTTCTATAATATCTGATAAATTATTGTAGTGTTTATCCTTTTCAAGCTGTGATGTATTTTGTATTGAATCTTTTTTGACTGTTAAATGTTGACTTTCTTGACTCTCTTTTTTTTCTTCTCTATTTCGTACACTTGATTGGAGTTTATCATTTATTTTAATATTTAATTCTTGTAAAATATCTTTCCAAAAGTCATCATCTTCATTTATTTTTTTTTTACATTCTTCCTCTAATCTTTCTATAATTTTATCCTTGTCATTATTTTCAATATGTTTTTTTAAGTCATTAATATCGTTATCTACATTATTAAATAAATCTAAAATATCTTGAGAATATTTCGCTAGTAAAAGTGGATCTTTAGATATTTTTTTAAAGATAAAATATCTACTCATAAAACTAATTTGTTTTTCACCTTCTGTGATATTTTTTTGGATTTTTTCAAATAATTTTTTACTACGATTATTTGGATTTTTTTCTAAATCTTCAAATACTTTACTAAATAATCCCGTGCTTCTTTTAATATTTAATTCTTCTAATTCAGATGTGTTAAGTAATTTAATATTTTTTTCTTCTAATTTCTTTTTAAAATATTCAAAATTAACCAGATACTCGGTTATAACCGAATTAATAGAATTCATATAAACATCTATTGGATAATTCAAACTTTCTTCGCTGTTTTTAAACTCTTCAGCTTTGTATTTTTTCTTTATTTTCCAAATTATTTTTGCATCTTTATTTCCTGATATTTCTTCATCAAACGTTTTATCTCTTAGTAAATCAAAAAGTGTTTGGCCATCTAAACATGCTCCTATAAAATATCCACCATTTTTAAGATTTTTATAAATATTATCTATTAAATTGTCTAAATCATCTACTTTTCCAAACATATAATGTAAAGCAAACATCATAGTTACAATATTAAATCGTTTATCCAAATAATTAGTATCATTTTCATCATTTTTTTCCCATAATTTTCTCCATAATCCTTTATCTCTAAAAGCTTCTCCATTATTTATACTTTTACTAGAATCGCCCACAAGGAAATATGTTTTTGGAACCTTACCCCTATCTCTATAATTTTCTAAACGAACACGTGCGCCGTCATTTTCATCATAAATATTATTTCTATTTATATCTATACCTACTACATGATCTACTTTATTTTCAATCCATTTAGGGAGATCACCTCCTTTACCACATGCTAGATCTAAGAGACTAATAGTTTGTTTTTTATCACTAAAATATTTACATACAGGTTTAATAAGGTAATAATTTTTGACAATAATATTATGAAAATGTTGTAATGATATTGTTAATGATTTTGATCTTTTTTGAGAGACGTCGCGGCGATAGTATTTTTCCTCACTTTCATCAGGTATATTTTCACCAGTAGTTATTATTTTTTCTGTCACGGGATTATGAATAGATCTCCACACACTATTTGCTGTATTAAAATCATTACCATAATTAATTCCATAAACTGGTATATAATGATAAGAAGGGTAGTATTCATTAATAGTTTTTTTGTTTTTTTTCAATACAACAAATAAATGCCCCCTTTTGACAATATTAGGCACCTTATAAATAACATTTTTTATTGAATATAATAATTTTTCTTGTTTTTCATCCAATCTTACATTATCATTAGCTAATTCTAAAAATTTCTGAAGAATGTTAAAATCACGTTTTTGTTTTTTAACTCCTAATTTATAACTATAAGTTTTATCATGTCTATTTTTTATAGGAATCCATTTAAAATGTTTATCTTTATCTTTTCTATAAGCAAACTCAACTATAGTATCATCTTTTACCATATTACTATTAGGTTCCCAATTTGTAGTTACCTCATTAAAATCATTACATACTATCTCATCCTTCCTATTCAAAAATAATTTACAAATATTAGCCTCCTTATCGAAAGGTGTTTTTGGTATAAATAGTGTTCTGATATAACGTGAACCATTTTTAGATTTTTCATTATCTCCAATATAAAGTTTTAGATTTTTATATCTTTTAATTTCAGTTCCTTGATCAGTAGTTATAGATTTTAAAGCTATTTTGTCATTTGTAATATTATGACCTTCATAAGATGATATAGTATTTTTTTCTATTTGAATTAAGAAATCAATAGTATTTTCATTGGGGGGTTTCCATTTAAAATTCATTCTCCAAGTATTATTAGTATTTAAATCAAAATTAATATTATCATCTTTAAATCCAACTGGTTCATTTAATGGAGTGTAAATCATACCATCATATTTATAGTTGGTTTTACCGGATATATAATTATCCCAAATTATTTTAGATTTGTCGAAAATATTTGAGTCGCTTGTGGCTATTTCAAAGTTTTTTACTGATATATTTAATTTAGAAGAATAGGTATTTATATTAGTATACACAACATTTGATAATTTTTCAGATAATTCTTTAGCAATGCTGATTCTCGATTTTGAATCATCATTTGATATGAGTGGTAAATGTTTTAGATCTATATTTTTATTTATATATGCATCATAAATTTTAAATTCATGAATTGGTTTACCATTTTTATCATGTCTTAAATATTCACCATTTAATACAGTATTAAATAAATCTACATTGTCAGTTTGTAGCTGAGTTCCATAAACTATTAAGTTATTATCAATTAAATATATTTTACCTTTAGTTTCGGAATCTTCACCACCAACAATAAATAGCAACATTCCTAAACCATCGGCTTTATCTGTTACCGTATATTTTTTAGAAACTATTGAATTTATATTCGATGATCTAATATCTTTTAATTCCAAACTTACAACTTTAGGTCCTATAAAATAAGTTCTATCACGAATGTATAGTCCCTTATTATTTCTAATATCTGAAAGTAATTTTGTATAATCATTCTTAATTTGTTTTATTTCGTCTTCACTATACCTAAATATTGATTTGTAGAAAATATTTTCACTTAGTTCATCCGGAGGTTTTTCATTTTCGGTATTAATTTTTTCTAATTGTTTAATTATTTCTAATTTTTTTTCAATTATATTTTTATGATTAGTTTTAATTGTATTTTTAAATAGTTCTTTGACTATATTTTTTTCTTTCATAGAAGTTAAAATAGGATAGTCATTCATAACTTGGGAAATAATAGTTACTATTTCTTTTAAATTTTCATTGAATTTTTCTAATCCTATATTTACCACCGCATTAGGAAAAAATTCTATTTCTATTTCATATGATTTTTCTTCATTAACTAAATTGCTATCTATAAATTCTTTAACTGGTTTCATTTCTTCCCACCCACTATCATTTATATATTTTTTTGATGATTTTACAATAGTTAAATCAACACGAGTATATGAGTTATACATAAAACTAAATCTATTTTTTAAACGAAAAGTTTTTAATAAATTTTTTTCACCATCGCGCATTTTTATATCTTCAAAATTCTGAAATTTGTTTGTAGCGATTTTAGATAGTTTAGGAGATGATCCAATAAATTGACGCATCTCTTTATTATATACTAATTCATTTTTTAAATTTATTCTAATATCGTAATTGTCAATATCTAACTTAGACCGTTCACCATCTATATTAATTGGACTCTTATATGTAATCTCATGTGGTATATTAGCCAGTGTATTAGATTTACAAAATTTTGATATATTGGAAGCTTTATTTACACTATGTCTAATAGGTATTTGTCTATTCCTATCATGATAAAATATATCTAATGAAGTATTATTTTCATGATGATCCCACTCACTTTCTGAGTTATTAGCTGAATTTTTAAGAAATTTTAATAAAGATTCAAATTTAAGATAAGAAATTTTTTTAAATAAAACCTCATATTCGGTATCTTTTCCTGATTTCTCTCTATAATCATAGTATTTAGATAGTGTGGCTATTTCATCTTGTTGAAATTCCATTATTAAGTATATTATTATAGTAGTTTTTATTTAAATGAATACAATTATAAAAAATCAATTTTATTTAAAACATTATATTCATTCACCCATATATATATATTCTATTTCATCTATTAAATCTTTTTTAGTTTTTTTAGTTTTTTTACCCATTTTAGTCTTCTGAATTTTTTCTATATTTATTCCTAAATTTTTAGCCTTAAGTTGGATATCTGCTAAATTTAGTTTTAATAAATTTTTTCGCTTCTTAATGAAAGATTCTTTTAAGTTATATTTTTTTTTATATTTTTCCCATAATTCAGGAGAAATTATAGAATTATTTATATAATTATATTGTATTTCTACAAATTCATTTTCCTGATTATAATGTAATATTATATTATGTCTATCATTTGAATAATCATTATAATATTCTATAATTTTACCTTTAATTTGAATAATGTTAATGTCGAAATAATCCCCTATATAACAGTATAATCTATTACCTATATTTATTTCATTATTAACTAATTTATATTGTAAATCTGATTTTTTAAACCTTTTTTTATTATATCCAAATTTAGAATATAAATTTTTCTTCTCTAAATCAATTCCTAATTTTAATTTTAAGGCTTTTAAAAATTCTAATTTTTGTTTATCATCGATAATTATAAACTTATCATAAAGTAATATAACTATACCTACAAGTATAGGTTCTATATGAGTAATTCTCATTATTTCATAATTTTCAAATATAGGATTATCGGATAATGTTTTAATTTTTTTATAAATTCTTGAATTAAATAATCTATCATTTTCTGAAGTCACATTATCTAAACTATCATAAATTTTCTCATTATTTTCTGATTTATTTAATATAGGATCTGGTATTTTTCTTTTAGGGCTTCTAGAAGTTGACATATCCTTAGTTATTGTATCCTTAGTTATTGTATCCTTAGTTATTGTATTTCTCTTTGGTATATCTGTAGTTCTTATCTTTTTTACATAATTTTTATTAGTAATTATTTTTTTATATAATTCTAATAAAGGAAGTTTCCTGTTACTTTTATTAAATTTAATATAGGATTGTTGGCAAAAATCACTAGATTGGATATTCCTCAATTTAGTATATCTATTATTTTTAATAGACTCTAACTTTTGTATAATAGTTTTTATTTCACTCTTCATTTATATAAAATATTAATAATTCTTTAATGTTTTATATAATCAAATTTATATATCTTTACTCAATTGATCTAAGTTAATCAAATCTGTATCATAATCATAAGTATTATAGTTTGCTAATGAATCTTCTAATAAGTTTTCAATAATTACATTTTTATTATTCTTAATAAATGAATTATGCTTATTTAAATTTCTACATTTTTTCAATAATCTAGCATTAACACCTGATAATTTTTTACTTTGTTTAATTACGATTTTTTTCTTTTTTGGAGCAGTTTCAGAATCTTTGAAATTTTTATTTGAACTTATTGATAATTTATTGATATAATTTTGAAAAGTAAATTTATCTTCTTTTATTTCTTCTGGAAAATCAATGTTTTCCATAGACTCTTTACCTAAACTATACACGTCATAATCATTTTGTAGATCATTTTCTAACTCATTATGTAGGTCATTTTCACTATTATTCTTAATAGATTTATTAACAGTTTTTAATTCATTATCATGAGCTAGTTGTTTTTTTTTCAATAAATTATTATTTTTTTTACAGAAATCAATAAATTCTTGAACTTTAATTAAGGTTTCATCTTTTACATATTTTAAATTAATAAATACTCCATTTTTATTTTCCGAAATTTTATCAGTATCTTTTCTAATAATATTAAATATTTCACAATGTTCACTATATTGTAGTTTACTGATTTCTTTTTTCAACCTTTCTTTATTTTTCATATCGATAGAACTTTTATTGTTCATTACTATTATCAGATAAAAAAAATATTTGATTAATCTTTAAATCATAATTATTTATGTTAAATTATAAATTTTCCCAATTACCTGTATATTCTTATCATTTAATGAAAATTTAGAATCAACGACACTAACATAAATTGTTTGATTCACATTAATATTACTAAATATAGATAGATCATTATGATGTAATTGAGATAAAGCTATTATTAACGGATGTTGTTTTGCTAATATACCCATTTTATTTTTACCTACTACTACACATTCTATAATATCTCCTTCAGCTGGGTTACAAACAGTAACTTCTAATTTAAGATTATATACAACTGTGCCATCAAAATGAGAACTTTTGATTTTTCCTATACTACGTTGTAAAATTCGAATAGTATCTTCCATAATATAACCATATTTTGAGCATTTATTTCCAAGAGATTTTTTACTTTGTTCTAATAAAACACTTTCGATATTACTAGTTAATGATAATGAAGATATACCTTCTACATGATCAATAATTTGTGTATAAAATAAATCCTTTAATTGTTTGCTTGATACTTGCTTTTTTGACATATTATTATTATTATGATGAGATAATTTTAAATACATTTTCAAATTTATTTAAATATATTAATTAAATATTTTTATTTACTACCATTTCTTCAAAAGTGAAAAAGAATTTCTCTGTATATTTAAGTTCATCTTGTTTAAATTGTTTACAACGTAATATTAATTCTAGTTCTTCACATAGGCTCTTTTTAGGATTATTTGGATTAGATTTTTTAGCTGGTAATTTAGTAGTAGATTTATGTAAACTTTTGTATTTTTCATAATTAAGTGCCTTATTTATTGTATCTGCTATTTGTGGTCTTCTTGTACAATCTTTAGCATGTCCACAAATTCCACCTCTTCTTTTGGATTTTTCCTGAACTGAACCATCCTCATTATTTTTTGCAACATATCCTGTGTTATTAACTATAAAAAATTGTTTTTCTTTTTCGCTATTTAGACCTATCCAACCATATATTTGGGTCTTTACGTCTATTACTATTTTTTTTAAATTTAATTTATCTATTTTAATTGAACTAATTTTGTTTTGAGGTATAAATGATGCTTCTTCTTCCGAATATTGATAATAATTTTGTTTTCCATTATTTTCAACTAATCTAAAATATAGTGGAAAATTATCAATAGAGCTATCTGTTTCTTCTCCAAATCTTTCATAAATATCTCTCCTATTTCTTAATATAGAATGATTTAAAATTTTATTTTTCATTTTTTTATTATTTAATTTTGTTAATGATAAATCATAGTATTTTAAAATTAATTTATCTAAATCTGTTAACGGCATTTTTCGAGTTTTTTTTTCAAAAGATATAATCCTAATCAAACTATCTTCTAAAATAGCTTTTTTAGAATTATAATCCAATCTTTCCATTATACTTAATTTTTTAGCATATATCATGTCATTAATATCTGGGATATGATCGTTTTGTTTATTTAAATCATTATACTCTTGATAATTTAATAGAATATACTTTTCAGCATTATTAATATTTTTTTTAATTTTTGAAATATCTATTATATTTTTCTTCTTTTTTATTTTTTTAATTTTATTAAATGTAGGTTTACTTTTTGTTACCGTTTTATATTTTTTATAATTATCATTTAAGGATATGCTATAATTATTTATTTCTGGTATCTTAATCCTATACCAATAAGGTAAATTAATATCATTTAATGTGTCTGGTTGAAATATATAGTAACTATTTCGTGCTATTATATGTCCTTGTCGATAATATAAATCATATACTAATTCTTTATTAATTATAATTTCATGGAGGGCATGATAAATAAATTTATCATCAATTTCTATTTGTATCTCTTTAATTTCATCTAAGATATTACTTAAACTATATGCTGATTCATTTAGGTATAATACTTTTATGTACTCTTTCGCTAAATCTATTTCATCCCTGGCAAAATCTTCAGAAAAAGTATCATCATTAATTTTATTTTTTATTTCATTTAAATCTATACTATTTTTAGTATAACAATTATAATTACATAATTTAAAATCACATTTAATAGATCTATCTTTATCGTCTAGATCTACCATAATATTATCTCCCTTTGAATCTATCATATTAATATTAGATAAGGGATTTTCGTCTCCTAGATCGCTATAATTATCACTCAAAAAAATATTACCTTTTAAATTTAAAAAACAATCTACTGAATTAATTTTAAGTTGTCTCTCAACTAGAGACATGTGCTTTTTTTTAAAATAGGCATTTCTATAAATTCTTTCATCTACAGATTCTTGTTGGTTATTTTTAAAAGTACTTGCATGTATAAATAGGGTGATATTTCTTCTTTCTTTTTCTAATTTAAAATGTGATTTAGATCGGAATGCCCTACCAACCGCCTGTTCTAATTTATTTAAATGATGCCAAGGATCTAAAACATGAACCTCCCTTATACAATGGAAAGATACACCTTGTTCAATAACCGATGAACCCAGTATAACTTTAATATTTTCACCATTTTTATTACTTAATTTTCTTTCCATTCTTACTAATTTTGTTAACTCTTTCTTGTCAATAGTTCCGTCCAAATATATATAATTTGCCTGCTTAAATGAATTTTTATCATCTCCTATTAGTTCATCTTTATATTTTAGATTTCTAGCACAAAATTTCCTTTTTTGATTAGAATTTTCCAAAAAATTCGTATTTTCCTCTAAACTATTTATTTTATTAAACCCATTTTCTTCTAAAGCAATTGCTAGGGATTTTATACCATGTGCAATATATTGGGAAAATATAAAAACTATTCCTTCGCATGATTGTATGGATTTTATTATATTCTCAAATTTTTTAGAATACTTACCTATATTATCTAAATGTAAAAAGGATTTATTTGTACTGTTTATATTTTCGGCGTGTGTTTTATATGAATATTTGATATTAGGAGGTTCACCCTCTCTATTAATTGTTTTTTTTAAAAAGCAACTATCCCATCCTTGTTCGCCGATTTTACCCAAATCCCCAACTGAATCTGGAAATATAATATTAGATCCCTGTATCGCATTTTGATTAAATTTAAACGAAGACATTTGACCTGATTTACCAATATCCGACTCGGAAATTTCTAAAAACTTAACAAGATGACCATATTGCCAATCACTTAATTTATTATTATAAAATATCAATGATTTATTTGGAATTTGTTTTTTTTTATCTAATTCAACCCATTTATTTTTTTTTAATTCGAGAGTAGGTTGTGGAGTATATGTATTTTTTGTAGGATATAATTTAAATGGAAATCTAAATGGATCTTCTCCTCTTAAATAAGATATATATCCCCTGGCTTTTCTGGTTAGCATACTTAGTGCCATATTTCCTCTTCCTTTTATTGGTATTTCTGATTGTTCTTCACCTGTGGTAATATTATTATATATTATATCTCTATCGGATTTTTTTTTTATCCAATTTATTGGAGCATATTTACTATCCTTGTCATTCCAATGTAATTTATTGTCATCGTCATAATCCATTAATTTGACCCCATCTTTATCGAAAATTTCATGTTCTTCCAAAGGAGCTAATTTATCATTCCACAATAATAAATTTAATAGCCAAATTATTTCCTTGCTAATATTATACATAGGTGTAGCGGTTAATAAAATTATTTTTGTATTCTCGGTGTATCTTGCTATCATTTCTAAATAAGGACGAATTTTCTTATCCTCTTTAGTTGATCCACCTTCTCTTGTAACATGAACCTCGTCCATAATAATTACCCTATTTGAAAATCTATTTTTAATATAATTTATCCTATCAATTTCTCTTATACCTGCTCTTTTAAATTTATTTTGATTTTGTAAGTCTCTATCAATACTATTATATAATTTTTGATATCCCATAAATTCATAATATTTGTTAATAGTTGATTTTACCAATCTTGCTTTCTGAACCGCATCTTTTTGTTGAAAATCTTTAAACTCATTTAAATATTTAGAACCTGTACATTGAACATTTACTAAATCAGTTTTATTTAATTCTTTATCTAAATTAAAAATTTCATCTCTCCAATTATCAATTAATGTATTAGAAGGGGTTAAGACTAAAATTTTTTTATCATTATAATACATAAAATCTCTAAAATTTTCAGCAATAGATATAGCTGCGCAAGATTTTCCAACACCTACGCCATGCCATAATAAAACACCACTATAAGGTGTGTTTTCTGATATAAAATTTTTTACAAATTTTTGATGTGGGAATAATTTAAAAGAATTATTACCTTCCAAATATTGTAAATCTACTAAAGGAATTTTATTTTTCCAAAACTCTTTTTTTAATGCTATTTTATAACTAAAATTCTCATCATTTATTTCTGGATAATAATTAAAATCAGTCTGTTCATTCTGTAATATCTCCTGATCTTCCGCATAAATAGTATATTCTTCTAAATATCTTTTAATAACATCTTGTTTAATTTCTAATTTTCTTCTTCCTGTAATACTTTTTGATATCTTTATTTTTTTTTTATTATCCTTTAGTAATTGTATTAAAACACTAATTTTATAAATTATTTGATCAGTCTTATTTATAGACTTGCCTCCATTTCTATATTTTTCTTCCTCCCATTTTTTTTTTATTAAATCAGATATTATTGTATTATTTTCTACAACTAAATCTTTTCTTTTTATTTTCTTAACCAATATTACTTTCTTTTTCCTTACTGACATAATATTATAATATATGAAGAAAAAAAGCTTTTTTTTTTTTTTTTATTTTTTTTTTTTTAAACA
>Ga0206130_10005522_pt1 | contig 14907 bp, 16 predicted proteins | sample Helgoland_Spring_9_FD_148637 | JGI IMG/M metagenome (GOLD analysis project Ga0206130, IMG submission 148637) | Pelagic subsurface seawater microbial communities from Kabeltonne, Helgoland, North Sea - Helgoland_Spring_Bloom_20160512_1 | ecosystem: Environmental > Aquatic > Marine > Epipelagic ... | reverse complement strand
GCGTGCGACGGAGTATATTCAGCCAATGGTCGATATGAGCGCGGATCTTATTGAAAAAGGTTTCGCTTATGAGGCGGAGGGCCATGTTCTGTTCGCGGTCGAAAGTTATGCCGATTACGGTAAGTTCTCTGGTCGCAGCATTGATGATATGATCGCAGGCTCGCGCGTAGAAGTGGCACCCTATAAGCGTAATCCGATGGATTTCGTCCTGTGGAAACCTTCTGACGTTGACACCCCCGGCTGGGACAGCCCATGGGGCAAGGGGCGTCCGGGCTGGCATATCGAATGCTCCGCCATGGCGCACGAATTGTTGGGCGAGAGTTTTGACATTCACGGCGGCGGTAATGATCTGATGTTCCCGCATCATGAGAATGAGATCGCCCAGAGCAGGTGTGTCGGCCACGGGTTCGCTAACATTTGGATGCACAACGAGATGTTGCAGGTCGAGGGCAAGAAGATGTCCAAGTCGCTTGGCAACTTCTTCACCGTGCGCGATTTGCTGGACCAAGGTGTTCCGGGTGAGGTTATTCGCTTTGTGATGCTCGGAACGCACTATCGAAAGCCGATGGATTGGACCGAAACCAAACGGGCCGAGGCAGAGCGCACATTGCGTGGCTGGCACGCCAAAATCGAAGGCGTGACTGCGGCGGACGCTCCGAATGCAGATGTGATTGACGCTCTGGCTGATGATCTTAACACTCACAAGGCAATCCAAGCGTTGCACGATATCGCGCGCAATGGCGATCCTGCGGTGTTGAAACGTTCTGCGCAACTTTTGGGCCTGCTCAGCGATGAAATGGACGATTGGGTCGCGCCAAGCTTTGGCGGAGGGCTTGATCACGAAAAGATCATGGACGTCGAAAGCTGGCTGCGCTCTGCGCGCAATGCTGCAAAACTGAGTGGTGATTTTAGCGAAGTAGACCGTCTGCGAAGCGATGCGCGGGATGCTGGTTTGGAAGTCCAAATGGGCAAGGACACAGTCGAGTTGAAGCCAACGAGCGGCTTTGACGCAGACAGATTGCACAGCATCAAGCGGGGAGAGGCATAGATGGAACGTCTCTACCTCTACGACACGACTCTGCGCGACGGGCAACAAACCCAAGGGGTGCAATTCTCCACTACCGAAAAAATTCAGATCGCTGAAATGCTCGACCAACTCGGCCTCGACTATATTGAGGGCGGCTGGCCGGGTGCGAACCCGACCGACAGTGAATTTTTTGAGAATGCACCCAAAACACGCGCTAAAATGACCGCTTTCGGGATGACGAAAAGGACTGGTAGGTCCGCTGAGAACGACGATGTTCTCGCGCAAGTGATGAACGCCAACACAGGCGCGGTTTGTCTTGTCGGCAAATCCAGCGCCTTTCATGTCTCGGACGCGCTCGGCATCACCAAAGCGGAAAACACTGCCAATATTGCGGCCTCCTTTTCGCACATCACCGGCCAAGATCGCGAAGCGCTGTTTGACGCAGAACACTTCTTTGATGGCTACAAAGCCGATCCCGATTATGCGCTCGAAACCTTGCACGCTGCGATGGAAACGGGCGCGCGGTGGGTTGTACTTTGCGACACCAACGGCGGCACTTTACCAAACGAAATCCACGAGATCACCAAAGCGGTCATCGCTTCTGGCATCAGCGGTGAAAACGTAGCAATCCATACCCATGACGACACGGCGAATGCGGTTGCTTGTTCGCTCGCGGCGGTAGACGCCGGTGCGCGCCAAATCCAAGGAACATTGAATGGTTTGGGCGAGCGTTGCGGCAACGCCAACCTGACTACGCTGATCCCGATCCTTTTGCTAAAAGAGCCTTATGCGAGCAAATTTGAAACAGGCGTGACGATAGAAAACCTGCAAACGCTTACGCATATTTCGCGTACTTTGGACGATATTCTAAACCGCGTTCCTTTGCGCCAAGCACCATTTGTTGGCTCGTCCGCTTTTGCCCATAAAGCGGGTCTGCACGCGAGCGCGATCCTGAAAAACCCAAGCACTTATGAGCACATAGAACCAGAGATCGTAGGCAATGAACGCGTGATCCCTATGTCCAATCAAGCGGGTCAATCGAACCTGCGTAAGCGCCTCTCTGATGCGGGGCTGAGTGTGAAAAAGGGTGATCCTGCTCTTGGATTCTTGCTTGACGAAATTAAAGAACGCGAAGCGCAGGGCTATTCTTATGATACGGCACAAGCCAGTTTTGAGTTGCTCGCGCGCAAAGCTTTGGGGCAGTTGCCAACATTTTTCGAAGTGAAGCGCTACAAAGTTACGGTCGAGCGGCGCAAGAATAAGTACGACAAGATGATCTCGCTCTCGGAGGCGGTCGTCGTGCTGAAAGTGGACGGCGAAAAGAAGCTCTCTGTCAGCGAATCTATGGATGACACAGGCTCTGATCGGGGGCCTGTGAATGCTTTGTCCAAGGCGTTGGCTAAAGATTTAGGGCAATATCAAGAGATGATCGACGATATGCGTCTCGTAGATTTCAAGGTGCGCATCACCCAAGGCGGCACCGAAGCGGTGACACGTGTGATCATTGATAGCGCTGATTCCAAAGGCAATCGTTGGAGCACGGTGGGGGCATCGCCCAACATTGTGGACGCGAGTTTTGAAGCGCTCTTGGACGCGATCCAATGGAAGCTTATCCGAGATACTTCGGAAAAAGTGCATAAGTAACCTTGACGTTACATGTAACCCTAGCTGCCCATGTAACTCACAGGTTACATGGAGTGTTAATATATGCCTTGGATCGTTCTCGCAATTTCTGGCTGTCTAGAAGTTGTATGGGCCACCGCGCTCAAAGCCTCTGATGGTTTCACCAAGCCGCTTTATAGCGTGATTGTTGCGGTTGCTGCCTTTGTCAGCTTTTGGCTGCTTGCCTATGCAATGAAATCGCTGCCGCTTGGCACGGCCTATCCTGTTTGGGTCGGCATCGGCGCGGTCGGCTCTTTCGCTGTTGGTATTTACGCCTTTGGCGAAGCCGCAAGCCCGATGCGCTTGGCCAGTGCTGTGCTGATCGTGATCGGCATTGCCGGCTTTAAGCTGGCGGAAGGGTAAGGTATGAACGCTGAAACTCTTTCAAAAATTCGTATAGTCGTGTTCGGCCTCGCTGGACTGGTCTGTGCCTCGTACAGCGTGCTGGCTTTGATGGGTAACACTCCGCGCCCGTTCTCTCCTTGGTTGCCCGGTGCGTCCGGTTTTGCGGCTGGTTTAGTGATGTGGCTTTCGGCTATCTCTGCGGGGCCGCGCGTGGCAGGCATGGCTCATGATGAATTGTTCTGGGTCGAGTGGGGCCAAGCGGTGAAGTTTTCCTACTGGTTTTCTATCGCGCTTTATCCGCTGTTTGGCATTTTTATGGCGCTTGGCTGGATCGAGCCAAGCACATCTATCGCCGCTATGGGTACGGCAGCGGGTGCTGCCCCAATGCTGGCCTATTGCATCCTGAATTTACGATCCTGAGCCATGGCTGAGTTGCACAACACCCTCAAAGCGCACCGCACTGACAAGGGCTTTACCCAAGCCTCATTGGCAGAGGCCGTTGGTGTGTCGCGCAAATCTATCAACACGATTGAAAACCGTGTGTTCACTCCCTCAACGCTGCTTGCTTTGCAAATAGCTCACGCTCTGGACTGTTCTGTTCATGACATATTTTACGTGAAAGACGACTAACATGCTTATGAAAATTATGACTTTTACTGCGGTAAGCCTTGTGATTACCGCCCTGATCGCTCTTGGCCTGATCGTATCGGATCGCCCTAAACGCTTTACGCAAAGCGAAGAGTCAAATGGCCTTAGTTTTGAGAGTACCGTTGCGCGCGGATTCGACAATGTGCCCGAGCAAGTTGGTATTGCCACAGAGAATGGTTGGGACATGCCGGTACGCCGTTATGGCACGCAGGACGCAACCAAACCATTGTTGATCATGGTGCACGGGTCTGGCTGGGGCGGTCTGCAATTTAACAACATTGCCAATTCCTTATCGAGCGATGCTTATGTAATCGCCCCCGATCTACGTGGACACGGAGAAAGCCCTGAGCGTCGCGGCGATGTGGACTACATCGGACAGATGGAGGATGATCTCGCAGCGTTGATAAAGGTCGAAGCACTGCCGGATCAACAAGTGATCCTTGCCGGTCACTCCTCCGGTGGCGGGCTGGTTGTACGCTTTGCGGGTGGCGAACATGGCGCGCTGATGGATCATGCCGTTCTGCTTGCCCCGTTCTTGAAGCACAACGCGCCGACAACGCGCACAAACTCTGGCGGTTGGGCCCTTGCAATGACGCGCCGCATCATTGGGCTCTCTATGCTCAACACCTTTGGTATCACAGCGCTCAATCATTTGGAGATCATCCAGTTCAATATGCCCAAAGCTGCGCGCGAGGGAAAATACGGCCACCTTGCTACTTTGGCCTATTCCTACCGTTTAAACACTGGCTTTGCTCCGCGCATGGACTATCTCACGGATATCGCCGCGCTGCCCAAATTCACGTTGATCGCAGGCAGTGAGGATGAGGCGTTTTTTGCAGATAAATACGAAGAGTTAATGAGCGCAGTGACCGACAAAGGCAGCTACCACATTATTGATGGTGAGTCCCATCTGAGCGTAGTAGATGCAGCCGCGACCGAAGGTTTGATCAAAGAGACTTTCAAGTGAGCAAGATACCAGACTGGCACGCATGTGCTGCAATCGTGGAGCGGGGCGACCCCCCTCGCTTTCGCGCGGCTATGGCAGCGCCTGCAAGCGCGCGGGCGATGCTTTTCCCGATCTACGCTGCTAACGTTGAAATCACGCGAGCGCCTTGGGTAACGCAGGAGCCGATGATTGCGGAGATGCGTCTGCAATGGTGGCGTGATGTGATGGAAGAAATCATTGATGGCGGCGATGTGCGCCGCCATGAGGTTGCAACACCGCTTGCGAAGGTGCTCAGTAAAGCAGGGGCCGAAGCGCTAGATGCGCTTATCGCGGCCCGCAGGTGGGACATTTACAAAGACCCGTTCGAGGATGAACCCGCCTTCACCACATATCTGGAACGCACATCAGGCGGGCTGCTTTTTGCGGCGTGTGATGCGCTTGGTTGTTGCGATGGTCAGAGTGCGAATGATGCGGGCTATGCCGCAGGGTTGGCCGGATTTTTCCAAGCGATCCCCGCACTTGAAGAGGCAAAGCGCGTGCCATTGCTTGATGGTCGTGCAGAAGCAATTGTCGAACTCGCAAAAGGCGGCTTAGTGCGTTTGAAACGCGCGCGCGCCAAGCGTGATAAACTTGCCAAAGCAGCCTGTATTTCACTTGCACATGTCGAGCCGATTTTGAAGCAGGCGGCATCTGATCCTTATGCCGTTGCTGATGGTCGCCTTGGCGTGGGGGCCTTTCAAGGGTCTTTCAGGCTGTCCAAAGCGGCGCTTTTAGGTCGCTGGTAGCGGATCTTTCGGTCGCATCATCAACCAGATAAGAGCCGATCCTGCCAGCAGTAGGAACGGGATCATCGCGAGGTTAACGGCCGTCCAGCCTTGCACGGGATTGCCGCCAGAGCAGTTCATCAAACCACCAGAAGCGAGTGAGGCCATCGTCACACCGCCAAAGACGAACAAATCGTTCATACCTTGCACGCGTCCACGATCCCGCGGGCCATGGGCGGATGTCAGCATCGCGGTTGCACCGATAAAGCCAAAGTTCCAACCAATGCCGAGCAAAATGAGCGCGACAAAGAAGTTCTCAAGCTCCACATCGTTCAAAGCAACAACGCCAGCGGCGGCAAGGATCACAAGTCCGGCCCCCACGATCTTTTCCACGCCAAAGCGCGCGATCAAATGACCGGTAAAGAAGGACGGGATAAACATGGCGAGCACGTGGCCGGAGACGATATCGGCTGCATTGTTCGTCGTATACCCGCAGCCCACAACGGCCAAAGGGGTCGAGGTCATCACAAGGTTCATCAACGCGTAAGAGACCATTCCGCAGATCATCGCGACTGCAATACGCGGCGTTTTCAGCAATTCAATGCGCGAGCGTGCGGCAGGCGCATTTTCATCAGGGGCTGCCGGGGCAGGGATGTTAATGAACAAAAAGATCAGCGAGCCGACGACATTCAGCAAAAACACAAAGATATAAGCGCCCATGAATGCGGAGACGTTTGCATCGCCCGATTCCACGATGCCGTTTGTGGCTTTGACCATTTGTGGCCCGATGATTGCCGCCGCGAGGCCGCCCGCCATAACGTAAGAAATCGCTTTGGGTCGGAAAGCTTCATCGGCGGTGTCTGCGGCGGCGAAGCGATAAAAGCCTTGCGCGCTCATGTAAAAGCCGGTGCAGAAGCTCGCGAACAAGAAGAGCGGGAAGTTAGAGTAATAGAGTGCAATTGCGCCAATCAAACCGCCAAGCGCGCCGCCTGTTGTGCCGATCCAAAAGCCCGAGCGCCGCCCGTATCGTTGCATGATCGAAGAAATCGGAGTTGCTGCGCACATGGAGCCGATGATGATCATCGAAATGGGCATTGTCGCAAAACAGATGTTTGACGCCATGGACTGCCCCGCAAGCCCTGCAATGATAAAGAGCATTGGCATCTGCGCACCAAGGGTCGCTTGCGCCAGAATAAGGATAATGATAGTGCGGCGGGGGGAAGAAATAGCTTGGGTCATGTCCAAGCTTTAGAGCCGTGTCGCGGTCTTAACAAGGACTCATGCACAATCTATAATATGTGCAAATGAACCGCTGACATGTCCGTTGATCAGTCCCATATCGGGCAGGGGTGTTTCTTCTGCATCGTGTGCTTTGAACAGCGGCGTGCCCTGCGTGTGCTGCGTTGTGGCATAATGAAACTCATGCGCGTTCCATTTGCCTGCGAAAACACCTTGGTCTGCGTTTAGTCTTCGATAGCCAAGATGAAGTTTACGCTGGGCAAAAGATGTTTCGAGCTGCAGCAATCCCGCCATTTTATGACGTGTGCCTTGCGCATCAATGAGACCTGCGCCCAACACCATGTAGCCGCCGCATTCGCCGTAAACGGGTTTGGTTTTGGCATGGGTGCACAAAGTGTTCATGAACGTATCAGCGCTCGCGAGTTGCGCAGCGTATAACTCAGGATAACCACCGGGTAGAAAAACGAAATCAGCATCAGGGATTGGATCATTTGACAGCGGTGAGAACGGTGAAATCTCTGCCCCGGCGCTGCGCCAATCTTGCAAGAGGTGCGGGTATGCGAAAGCGAAGGCACGATCTGATGCTATAGCGATCCGCTGCGCGGGGGGGGCGATTTTGCTAGAAAAATCGGCGCGCTCAAAGGGCGTTGCGAGATTTGCGAGGGTTTCTAGATCAACACTTTGCTCTGATATATCAGCGGCTTGCTCAATAAAACTCTCTAAGTCTTCGCGCTCTTGTGCTTGCACCAGCCCTAAATGACGCGTTGGCGTTTCGATCTGTGAGCTTCGATGTATGGCTCCAAGAACAGGAATGCCCAAAGGGTCTAATGCGCGCCTGAGCATCCGTTCATGACGCACACTACCGACCTTATTCAGAATTACACCAGCAATACGCACATCAGGATCGTGGTGCGCAAATCCAAAGACAATCGGTGCCACTGATTGCGCCATGCGCGCCGTATCGATCACCAGCACGACTGGCAGTTTTAACAATCGAGCCAGGTCTGCAACAGATCCACGCCCGTCGGGCGGTGCACCGTCAAACAGTCCCATTGCACCTTCGATAATCAGTGGGGCATCAGTTGAGGCGAGCGACTGGATACGCTCTGGCGACATCGCCCAAGCGTCCATATTGAAACAGGGTGCCCCGGATGCGGCTTCATGAAAGCGCGGATCAATGTAATCGGGTCCTGATTTTGCACCACGAATGTTGATGCCGCGGCGTTTGAAGGCGCGCAATAATCCAAGTGTAACCGTTGTTTTTCCAGAGCCGGAAGAGGGTGCGGCAATAATAAAACCTGAGCTAGCTTTCATGATGCTTCTGCGGGTCTGCCTCGTCCCAATGGGTCCACATTACGTGGCTCAAGTCCCTGCGCAATTGCTTGCCAATCCAACGTTTGGCGCATCAGAACGGAGCGACCAATGCACAGGATCGAAGGAGGTTTCAGTCCCGCATTCGCAATATCTACCGCCATCGTCCCAAGCGTTGTTTCCAACACATGTTGATCCGGTGTGGTCGCAGACGTAACAACCGCCGCAGGCTCATCAGGGTCGCGACCTGCGTCAAGCAGCGCCTTCGCAATGCGGTCCACATGTTTCATCCCCATGTAGATCACAAGAACCTGCGCCCCATCTGCAATCGCTTGCCAGTTCAAAGACGAAGGCGTGTCGCCTGTCTGATCATGGCCCGTTACAAAGGTCACTGATTGGTTTACATCGCGGTGCGTCACTGGGATGCCCGCATAGGCGAGACCGCCAATACCAGCGCTGATGCCAGGAATAATGCGGATGGGAATACCATGCTGCACAAGTGTCTGGCCTTCTTCGCCACCACGCCCGAATACAAACGGATCTCCGCCTTTTAGCCGCAAAACGCGTTTCCCTGCACGTGCAAGTTCAACCAGATGCAGTGAAATATCGCGCTGTTTGGCGGATGGTTTGCCGCCGCGTTTGCCTGCGTAAATATGCTCTGCCTGCGGCGCCCATGCGAGGATCGCGTCCTGCACGAGGGCATCATAGACCACCACATCTGCCTGGCGCAGCGCGTTGAGTGCATGCAACGTCAAAAGGCCGGGATCACCGGGACCAGCTCCTGCAAGCCAAACCCAGCCGGTTTGGAAATCAGGCCAATCGTTGCCCGGCAAAACGGGCAGGGAGGTAAATGAGTCGCTCATACCCCCTTATGGCCTTTGCAGAAAACTTGCGAAAGTGGGCAAGCGACATGCAATGAGGAATTGGCGGCACTTAAATGCGCGCCTATAGTCCGTTCGATGAATAGAAAGCCTGACACAGAGTTACGCCGTGGCTGGACCACAGGTGCTTGCGCGACGGCTGCGGTGCAAGCAGCGCTTGGTGGCTTGTGGGAGGGCCGTGTGCCGCGTTCGGTGCAAATTACATTGCCGCGCGGTGAAACGCCTGTGTTTGAGATTGAGAGAAGCGAGATAGGTGACGGCTGGGCCTACGCCGCTATCATCAAAGATGCGGGCGATGATCCTGATGTAACGCACCAAGCGCTTATCGAGGCGCGTGTTACGCGCGCTAGTGGCGGCGTGGTTTTTAAAGGCGGTGTTGGCATCGGGAAGGTCACGCGCCCGGGCTTGCCCATTGCGGTGGGTGAACCTGCGATCAATCCAGTGCCACGAGAAATGATGCAAACGGTTGTGCGCGACACCGCTGCGCGTTTGGGGGAAAGCCCTGATATTGAGATCACGTTGAGTGTGCCAAATGGTGCTGAACTTGCGCTCAAAACATGGAATCCACGCCTTGGGATTATTGGCGGTCTGTCGATCCTTGGCACCACTGGCATCGTACGCCCTTTTAGTTGTGCGGCTTGGATTGCGTCGATCCATCGCGGAATTGATGTGGCTTGCGCCGAAGGTCTGCCCCACGTGGCAGGTTGCACAGGGGCGACGAGCGAAAAAGTTGTGCAGGGCATGTTTGCTCTGCCGGATCATGCGATGCTCGATATGGGGGATTTTGTCGGTGGTTTGTTGAAATATCTCGCCAAACATCCTGTGCCACGGATCACGATTGGGGGCGGGATCGGCAAGATGACCAAACTCGCCCAAGGCGCGCGCGATTTGCATTCGGGGCGCTCTCAGGTGGATCTCGCGGGTCTGGCCGAGGTGCTAGACCGGCCTGACGTGGCCGAGATGAACACAGCCTTGCAAGCTTATGAGACCGTTGGTGCGCCAATGGCGAAGTGGGTCGCTCAAAACGCGCTAGTCACGATACGCGCGATGTTGCCGGAAAGCGTTGCCGCAGATGTTGTGGTGATTGATCGCAAAGGCGAGGTCTTGGCGCGCGCATGACGCTACTCATTCTTTCAGGAACGGGTGAAGGGCGGCGTATTGCGGCTGAATTACATAGCCAAGGCATTGATCTGATTGCCTCTCTGGCAGGTGAGACTCGTAACCCCAAAGACCAAATAGTGCCTTTGCGCATTGGTGGATTTGGCGGTGAAGAAGGTTTTAGGCGCTATCTCGCGGAGGCGAAAATCTCTGCAGTGCTCGATGTTACACATCCTTTTGCTTCAGATATCTCTGAACGAAGCGCGCGTATTTGCGCTGATCTAATGCTGCCCTATTGCATATTTGCACGTCCTCCTTGGACGCCAAATGCGCAAGATGATTGGACCGAGCTTGAGGATGAAAGTGCCGCCGCACAGTATATCAGCGCAGGCGCGACTGTGTTCCTCGCGACAGGGCGCAAAACACTGCATCGCTTTGCTGATTTATCGAAGTGTCGGCTGATTTGTCGCCAGATAGATCCGCCTGATGGGCCGTTTCCATTTGCGAACGGCGAGTTCTTAATCGGACGACCTCCGTTCTCGGTTGAGGATGAGATAGCGCTTTTCGATAAACTAAAAGTCGATTGGCTTATTGTGAAAAACGCAGGTGGCGCAGCGAGTTTTTCCAAGCTAGAGGCCGCGCGCGCATTGAAACTCAAGGTTGGCATGATCAAACGACCAGAACGGCCTGACGCTCCAAGCGTGTCGAGTATTGAACAGGCTGTTGAATGGGGGAAATCCTTTGGATGAACGGGTAATTCTTGGCGATAAATGTGTTTTGGAAGGGGCGGAATGGCTGGCAGGCTATGATGCGCGCTTTGCGGCGGCGATGGCGCAAACTGGACCTTTGCCCTTGCGGCTCAAGCCCGAGGGGTTCGATCAACTGCTAAATGCGATCATCGGCCAGCAAGTTTCTGTCGCCTCTGCGAATGCGATTTGGGCGCGGATGGTTGGGCTTGATCTGACCTCTGAAGACACCATTGCGCGCGCGAGCGATGAGGATTTGCGCGCCGCAGGGTTGAGCCAGCAAAAGATGCGTTATGCGCGCGCTCTGGCTGAGGCGCGGATTGACTATGATGCTTTGCGCGAGATGCCTTCGGATGCTGTTATCAAAACGCTCACACAGGTCACTGGGATTGGCCAATGGACGGCTGAGATTTACGCGATGTTTAGCCTCGGGCGCGCGGATGTGTTTGCGCATGGTGATCTTGCGCTGCAAGAAGCGGCGCGGGTGCTTCTCGACCTAGAAGAGCGTCCCAAAGAAAAACAGATGAAAATCATCGCGGCGGACTGGTCGCCGTGGCGTTCGGTTGCAGCGCGCGTCCTTTGGGCCTACTACCGCGTTGTAAAATCACGGGAAGGGATCCGATGACACGAGTTTTGAATGCAGAGCGGCGCGAGCCGATTTCGGGCGAGACGCGCTCGGTTGTGGTGTTCCTTCATGGTTACGGCGCGAATGGCGCTGACTTGTTGGGGCTGGCGGATCCGCTTGGTGAACACTTGCCTGACACTCTTTTTATCGCTCCGGATGCGCCCGAAGACTGCGCGGGCTCGCCGATGGGTTATCAGTGGTTCCCAATCCCTTGGATCGACAACTCATCAGAAGAAGAAGCCGAGCGTGGCATGAATTCCGCCGTTGAAGACCTCAACGCGTTTCTCGATGCGCTTATGGTGGATGAAGATGTTCTGCCTGAACAGGTCGTTCTCTTTGGCTTTTCCCAAGGCACGATGATGAGTCTACATGTCGCTCCGCGCCGTGAAGATGCAATTGCTGGCGTGGTTGGCTTTTCTGGACGTTTGCTTTCGCCCGAGTCGCTTGCGGATGAAGTGGTGGTGCGCCCGCCAATTTTGCTGGTGCACGGCGATGCGGATGATGTGGTGCCTGTGCAATCGCTTCCTGATGCGGCGGATGCGTTGCAAAAGGCGGGCTTTGAAGAGGTCTTTGCGCATATCATGAAAGGTACTGCGCATGGAATTGCCCCTGATGGCCTGTCCGTTGCATTGGCGTTTATGCGGGACAAATTGAACCTCTGAAGCCGTGCTCAGACAGGCCGTAATTCTACGGCTTGTCAGGACACTTTCCCTAGATATAGTGGGTCGCAGAAGGGGCAGGGCTAGTCCTGCTTCGTTACTGCGATCCTCGGGGGATTAAAGCTTCAAAAAAGTATCGTTTAAAGGCAGCCATAGCTGCTTGCGGTATCGACCTCACACGAGGCGGGCCGCATGAACACTGACTTGATTGAAATTGACCCACATGTGCATCAGCTTAACACGCATCGCACGTTGGTTTTGAATGCGGATATGCAGCCGCTGAGCTGGATGCCTTTGTCTACGTGGTCTTGGCAGGAAGCGATGACCGCCGTTTTACAAGATCGCGTTATCCAGCTGAAAACATACGAAGAATTGACAGTGCGCAGCGCGTCTCAAGCGTTTGAAGTGCCCGCTGTTGTCTGTCTGCGCCAATATCATAAACGCAAGAATGCAGCCTTTACGCGCTACAACCTGTTCCTGCGCGACGGGTTTTGCTGTCAGTATTGCGGGACGAAAAAAGCCGCCAAAGATCTGACGTTTGACCACGTTTTACCGCGCTCTCGCAAAGGGCCAGCGACGTTCGAGAACATCGTCGCTGCGTGCCAGTCGTGCAATCTGCGCAAAGCCAACAAAACACCACGTGAAGCGGGGATGAAGCTGCTGCGCAAACCGCGTGCCCCGAGCCCGCATGAGCTGGACAAGGTTGGGCGCAAATTGGCGCGGGTGCAAAAGGAATTGCACCAAACATGGCTCGATTTTCTTTATTGGGGAGCTGACCTAGAAGGGTGACGCGCTATTTAGGGCGTTCATTTCTATTCTTTAAATCCAATGACTTGATGATCTTGCTCAGGTCTTTTTCTTTGTGTTTGCGCTCGGACAGGGACAACGTATTGAATGTATCCTCGGCCACAAGGCGGCGCCAACGCGCTACGCGGGCTTGATCAATCTCGCCGCGTTTGAGCGCAGCTTTGATCGCGCAATTTGGCTCGCTATCATGAGCGCAATCGCGAAATTTGCATTGGTTTTCCAGCGTTTGAAGATCCGCGAATAGATCGCTGACACCCGCCGCCGCATCGGTCAATTGCAACTCGCGCATGCCCGGCGTGTCGAGCACAGCGCAGCCTGTGCCGACAAAGTGCAATTCGCGCCGCGTGGTTGTGTGACGTCCTTTGCTGTCTATTTCACGGATCGCGCCAGTTTCGATGTTCTCATTGCCTGCCAGCGCGTTGGCGAGAGTGGATTTGCCAACACCAGAAGAGCCAAGGAATGCGACGGTTTGGCCCATTTTGCACCAAGTTGCCAACTGCTCTGCCACGCTATCGGACGTCGCGTTAATCACCTCGACGGCGACAAAATCAGAGATGCTTTGCGCCTCGGATTTATAGGGTTGCGTGTCGTCACACAGATCAGGCTTGGTCAGCAAAATCACAGGCGTCACATCAGCATCAAAGGCAAGCGCGACGTAGCGCTCAAGCCGCGCGATGTTGAAGTCGGCGTTACATGAGGTGACGATGAACGCTGTGTCTATGTTGGCGGCGATAAGTTGCTCAAAGCGGTCTTTACCGGGCGAGCGGCGCTTGATCAGGCTTTTGCGTTCAAGCAAATGGCTCTCAGGAACGTTTTCTGCTTCGTAGAGGAACCAATCGCCAACAGTTGCGTCTTTGCGCGGTGGAAGGATTGCATTGATATCAGCTCCTTGGACCTGCAACCCGCTGCGATGCACGGATGTGACACGAACAGGGGGGGTCGCAAGAAGCGCGTCAGCGTCGGTCTGTTGGGCGAAGAAACTCGACCAGCCAAGACGATCCAACGGGTTTTCAACGAGCGGCGTTGCGGGCGTATTTGCGAAAAAGGCGTCGTATTTGCCGTTCATGATAAGCTCATGTCTTGAAGGGCGAACATGAAAAAGGGCCGCAAAACGCGACCCTTTTCCGAGTTCTTGTCGAGTGAAAAAATCACTCGGTTTTCGGCGCAGTGCTGCCTGTTGGAATTTTGCTCGCACCTTTGGTGTTGAGCGGATCGTCCTGACGCTGCACAGAGCCTTCAAAATGCGCACCGCTTTCGATCGCGATTGTCTTGTGGATGATGTCACCCTCAACACGTGCAGTCGAAGTCAGACGCACTTTCAAGCCACGTACACGGCCAACGATGCGACCGTTGACGACAACGTCATCAGCAATGACTTCGCCTTTGATCGTCGCGGTTTCCCCGATTGTCAGCAGGTGCGCACGAATGTCGCCCTCGACAGTGCCTTCGACCTGAATGTCGCCGGTTGTCTTTAGGTTACCTGTGATGTGCAGATCAGCGGACAGCGTGGACGCAGGCGGCTTGGCCTTTGGTGCAGACGCTTTGAAATCTGTAGAGCGCGGTGGAACCGCAGGGGCGGCTGACGATGCAGGCGCGTCCGGAGTGCTTGGTGTTGAACCGTCTGCCTTAGGGCCGGGTTCATTGATTTTGCTTTTAGAAAACATCGTTTGCAGCCTTAATGAATATCATCGGATTGACGGCTTTCCCGCCGACGCGAACTTCGTAGTGTAAATGCGTGCCGGTAGAGCGTCCTGTATTGCCCATATCACCAATACGTTGTCCGCGCGAGACCCTTTGTCCAACCTTCACGCGAAATTTTGACAAATGCGCGTAGCGGGTTTCGATTCCGAATTGGTGTTGAATTTTAATCAGCTTACCATAGCCAGCCAGCCAGCCTGCATGGGTGACGACGCCGTCTGCTGTGGAATAGATCGGTGTGCCATGTGGCGCAGCAAAGTCAGTGCCTTTGTGCATGCGACCCCAGCGATAGCCAAAGCCGGATGTGAAGCGGAAGGAGGATTTGACCGGGTTCGCGAATGGCGCTTTTTGCGCAGCGATCCGGTAAAGGTTCAAACGATCCATATCTTTTAGGATGTCGTTCGCACGGTTTGTGTCAGCTGTTTCAGCACTGCCACGTGTCGAGAATCTC
>Ga0206130_10005512_pt1 | contig 14929 bp, 12 predicted proteins | sample Helgoland_Spring_9_FD_148637 | JGI IMG/M metagenome (GOLD analysis project Ga0206130, IMG submission 148637) | Pelagic subsurface seawater microbial communities from Kabeltonne, Helgoland, North Sea - Helgoland_Spring_Bloom_20160512_1 | ecosystem: Environmental > Aquatic > Marine > Epipelagic ... | reverse complement strand
AGCAAGAGATATGGCTTCGTCTCTCTTGAATTTTGAAGACTCTATTGCTGCTGAAATGGAAGCTGAATTATTAACTGGTAAGCAGTTAAACTTAGAAGAAGCTAGAGCTTTAGCTTTAAAAGGTGATAATGTTGGTGCAGCTAAATTAATAGCAGAACAGGTAGGAGGCGCCGCTGAGTTCATGTCTATGAACGTTATACAGCAAGAAGCATTGGCCAAAGCAGCAGGTATGGGTGTTGATGAAATGTCCAATATGTTAAGCGGTCAACAAGACATGAAGGCTGAAGGTGATGATTTAGTTAAAAACCAAGAAGACGGTATTAAAGCTATGACTTCACAGGTATCAGCAAGAGAAGTAGCAGAAAATAGAGCAAGAAGAGCCGCAGAGGGAAATATAGCAATATATAAAGATATGGAAAAACCCGTCAATGCTATAAAAGATGCATGGACTTCTATAAAAAACTCATTTGCCTCAATGGTTTCAGAAAATATTACAAAACCATTAGGAGAATTTTTAAGTAGTCCTGAAGGTATAGCCTTTATTAAGGGTTTACCTGGTAAATTTGAAGCAGTAGGAACAGCAATTAAAGGAATCATTACCAAAGTTGGATCCTTTATGAAAGAACATCCATTTCTTACTAAAGTATTAGGGGGGGCTGCTGCTGGTGCAGTTGCATTAAAGCTGTTTGGATTTGGTAAAAAAGATGGAAGCAGCGAAAATTCTGCTCTTTGGGTACAGTTAGCGGGTGCGGGTGGTGATATAATAAAGAAATTTAAGTCTCCTAAAAATACAAAACCTAAATTCGACCAAAAATCAGGAAGATTTAGAGATCCAAAAACTGGTAAATTTGCTAAAGCTCCTAAATCTTCAGGTGGTATTTTTAGCAGTATGAAAAAAGGTGTATCTAATATAGGTAAATCAATATCTAATTCTAGTATAGGTAAAACTGTATCAAAAGGAGTTAGTAGTGTAAAATCTGTAGCAGATAAAGTAAACCCAATGAAAGCATTAAAATCAGGTTTAATTGGTAAAGCTGGTAAATTTGTAGGCAAAGCTGTTAAAGGTGGTTTAATTGGTACTATAATTAATATTGGATCATTAGCATCAATTTTAGCAAGTAAAGGTACAGATCTCGAAAAAGCACAACAAATAATTCCTTTAGGTGCCAGTATAATAGGTGGTGCTTTAGGATCTGTTTTAGGATCTGTATTACCTGGTCCAGGAACTATTTTAGGTGGTATTGCTGGGGGATTAATTGGGGATTATATAGGTACTATTCCGGCAATCCAAAAAGCATTAGCACCCCCACTAGCAAAAGCTTTAGGAGGAAATGATGTAGCCGAAGACTTTGTAATGCAGGGTGGAACAGTTCAAAAATTCCGCAAAGATGATATCGTAATGGGTGGTACTAATTTAACAGGTGGTGGAGCCGATAGTGCTAAAACAATTAAACTACTTGAAAGATTAGTAAAAGCCGTAGAAGCTGGTGGTACCGTAACATTAGATGGACAAAAAGTAGGAACAGCTATGGTAGCAGGCAGTTATAGAATGCAGTAATATAATATGTATAACAAAACAATTAACAATTAACAAAACAAAATTATGGACTTATTAAGCAGTTTAAACAGCCCAGCATCTAATTTAGGTTTAAGAGGAGCAACTCCTTCAATCAACCCAGGTGCTACACAACAATCCAAACTACATGCGTTTGGCAATGAAAAAGGTTACTCCCCATCAGGAAATTTCCAATCAGCAGTAAATGCTGCTAATGGTGAATATGATGATGGTGTTTTAAATATTCTTCCTCTACCTTCAGTGTTAGATGGAGCTGATACACCCGTACAGTATATAAACAATCTTCCGGGATAAAAAATAATATATGCCCTTAATAGACTTAAAAACCAATCTCAAATCCTTAAGATTTGGCAACGATCGCCCTGCAAATGCTTCATCAGCAGATGCTCGAGGGGCTTTTGCTGCCTTTCCTAATGGTGTAGATCCTCAAATCCCTTCAAATGAAAATGAAGATCAAGGAATACAAGGATTTACATCTAGTAATGATTTTGGGATTAGAGGAGGTCTATTAAGACCCGGTGCTGCTTTAGAAGATGTAGAAAGGCTGCTTAAACTTTATACTGAAACCAATGTGGGGGCATCATTTAATGCTAAACAAGTAGCCCAAGGTTTACTAGCAGATCCATTTCAAATATGGAATCCATTTGCAGTTCCTCTACAAGCTGTAGCTACAGGAGTAGGATTTGGACACACACCTGCATTCATAAATCCCGATATTAAATCTTTTTTCTCACAACCCTTTCCGGGCCCTACAGATTTAAGATCATCAACCAAACTCCAACCAGGTGAAAGTGATGTATATGGTATAGGTAAAGTAGCTATTGGTACTAACAATTTATTAAAAGGTACAGTTTTAGGAGTCCCCACAGGCACACGTGTTAGAAGAAATAGAGGAGTATCTAAAACAGGTGAAGAACTTTATAACGTTGTTTATGATAAAAGTCTTCCGGGTGAGCCAATAGCAGATACTGCAGATAGAATGGCTATGAAGCCTCTATATAATTCTGCTACAGTCTATGAAAAGGATGAAAATAGTGATTTTATCAAATTCCGAATTTCAGTAGTAAATAATGATAATCCTTCAGAAAGAACTTGGATTACATTTAGAGCTTTCATAGATTCATTTAGTGATTCATTTAGTGCTCAATGGAGTGGTGTAAAATATGTTGGAAGGGGTGAACAATTTCAAACTTACGGAGGTTTTGGTAGAGAAATTAGTATGGGTTTTACAGTTGCTGTCCAATCAAGACAAGAGCAAAAACCACTATATGAAAAACTTAATTATTTGGCATCAGTATGTGCCCCTGATTATAGTGATGAAGGTTTTATGAGAGGAAATTTAGTGTATTTAACTATAGGTGATTATTTAACGGATGTCCCAGGTGTTCTTAAGGGAATATCAATTGGAGGGTTTGAACAATCTAGTTGGGAAATTGCTAAAAAGATGAATGGTAATCCTTTAGGTGAAGATGGAGATTTATTTGGTGATGTCGAAATAGCACAATTACCCCATGTGCTTAAAGTTAGTGGGTTTTCATTTACTCCAATTCATAATTTTGTACCTCAAAAAGGTTCTAAATTTATAGGATACGACAAGATGAATTCTCAAACTACAACAATTGATCCAAAAGATCGTAAAATAGAGGATACATATAGTTGGAATATGGGTTGGGAAATTAGCCCTTCAGACCCTGAAAATTTTAATAGATTTAAGGGACCAAAACTACCACCTACATAATGAATAGATATCAAGACATACAAGTATTAAACACTGATAAAGGCAATCGTTACTATTCAACTAACTTTTACCCTACAATCCCACTATCGGATACTGACATATATGTTATAACTGATGATAGAGATAGATATGACTTGCTAGCTAACCAATATTATGGTAATACAGGTTTATGGTGGATAATAGCCACAGCCAACCCTTCTATTCCCCCAACATCAATTTATCCACCCGTAGGTTCTCAAATAAGAATACCTACTAATATATCATCAATTCAAAGAAATTATTTAAACATAAATAGGTTTTAACATATGGCAAACATTATAGGCAATAATCCTGACCAATGGGCTAAGAATCAAGTTAATCTTAGACAACAGTTATTAGGTCTTAAAAATAAAACCCCTGAGATGTTGGCTTGGCAGACAAATAAAACTGCTTGGATTAGGGCTATTTCAGCAGTTCAAGTAGATGCTAAAACTGCTGAAGAATTAACGGGGAGACAAAATTTTGGGGGTGGAAAGTTAGCCCAAGAATATGTTTTATTTAATGGTACTATTGGTTTAGGGCAAGATACCGATAAAGATGGTAATACAACTTATAACCAAACTACCAATCTAAATTCAGGGGTGTATGCAGGCCAACAGCCAAACAATTCAGCATACGGTTTTGAATATGAAACATCAAGAGGTCTTGTACCTATGCCGGGTATTGAAGATCTATCGATTACAACATATAATAGGGGCTCTTTAAGAAAAGCTTCTTTTAAAATGAAAGCATATAATATTAAGCAATTTGCTGCTTTAGATGCTTTGTTTATGCGCCCAGGTTATACTATTCTTTTAGAATGGGGTCACACCAATTATTTTAAAGGCACTCCAGAAGCTCCAATATACACTAGAGCTAATTTTAATACTTTGCCATTTTTAATGATGAATGACTTTTTAGATGGTAATAAAAAGGGAAGCCAACAAAGACTACTTGCAGCTATTAAAAAAGAAAGAGGTAATGGGGAAAGTGGTGATGGGACTACTATAGATGAGGATGCGGGTAAAGTAAATGGATCCCAAGGTAACTATGATGGGTTTTATGGAAAAATTACTAACTTTGTTTGGAATTTAAATTCTGATGGTTCATATAGTATAGAAGTAAAAGCTATATCTACTGGAGATATAATTGAATCTTTAACAATTGATAGAGTTGAAGCTGCTACTGAATCCAAACCTAAAACAATTTCTAATAGTAGTAGGAGTACTAGTAGTAAGCGTAGTGATTATGAAGGTGAAAATGGTTATACTTTTAATCTTATAGATAGAAACAATAAACCCTTCAATTACACAGTCCACTATGATAATAGAATAAAATTTTATGAATTTTGGGATGAACCTAACCATAAAGATCCTTCATTTATAGCAAATTTAACGGGTAAAACTACGGGTTATAATTATGAGAGAGCAAAAAGTACATTTGGCAATCTACCCACATTTAAAAGAGCTACTCTAAAACCCCTACCAAATACTTTAACCCCAGAAGACCCAGGACCTCAAGTATTAATAGCTAGTAAAGATAAATCTAAACTAAATGCTTTTCTATATAAAAATTATAACTATTTAAAACAAAACTTTAACTCAAATAGTAAAGAAATAGTTACATCTTCTAGTTCTGAAAAAACAATTAAGTCTTTCAATACTTTAGGAGAAATAGATGATTATGGAGATTTATTAATGATCCAACCTTCAACCCTACGAGAAGTTCAGGATCATACAGGGGAGATTATAGGTGGAACGCTTAAAGCTGCAAGAAATGCCCCATACCAATATATTAAATTAGAACGATTATTAAAATTTATTGAAGAAGAACTTTTAATTTATAATGGAGGATTAGATACCGCAGAATCTGAAGTAGTTAAAAAAGAGCTTGCTAAATTAACAACCCAAAAAGAAAAAGATGATTTTTTAAATTCAAAAAATTTAACTAGTGATTTTAATGAAAAAATCTTAAGCTTCGATTTAGATGGGGAAAATTTTATGTATACCCAACCTACCCAATTTTCATCAGATCCTAATGTTTGCCTTATCCCCTTCAAATTCCCAACTGCAAAAGTAGATAAAAAAGAAGAAAAAGGAGCAGACGGTAAAACAATAAAAACAGAAAAAATCACTATTGGAGATTTTGTTTCTTATTACAGTGATGTTTTAGAAGGTTGTAATTTCAAAGTCCCCGAAAGTGACTATGTAGCTAATATGTTAAACATACCTGTTAATCTTCACTATATAGGTAGAGTATTAAAACAAACCACATCTAATAACGCTGTCCCACTATTAAAATTTTTAGAACAACTCCTTTATGGTATAAACACGGCATTAGGTAGCATTAATAAATTTTCAGTAACCTACGACCATGACTTAAATACTGTAGTATTTAGAGATGATACCCCATTAGATCCTTTAGTAGCAAAAGGTACACGAGTCCCACCAATACAAAGAACATTATTTAATATTAACGGATGGAAACCTCTCCAACAAAATGCTTCCTTTATTCATAGTGTAGGTATTTCTACAACTCTATCTAATAAGTTTGCTACTATGATTTCAATTGGAGCTCAATCTCAAAAATCTAATGATATTGCTGATGCCGGTGCATTCTCCAGGTGGAATACAGGGCTAAACGATAGTGTTACTCCTAGTAAATTAAGTAAAGCTGGTATTAATTCTAAAAAATCATCACAATCCAAACCCTTTGAAATTTTTTCAAAAAGTATTGTATCTTTAAATAAACCATCAGCATTAATCCCTTCATTTTATCAATCTGGAAGAATGCCCGATGGTGATGTTCAAGAAACAGCTCAATCTCTTAATGCTAATTTAAATAGATATATTACAACTATTGAGGACAAAGAGCTTGCATTTAAACCCGATACCAAACCCAATTCTCCCAAAAATCCCCCAAATTCTCAAGGTTTTATTCCTTTTAATATGAATTTAGATATGGATGGTTTTTCAGGTTTAAGAATTTATGAAAAATTTTACATTACAACAGAAATACTACCACCATCATATCCAAAAACTTTATCATTTATTTGTAAAGGAATAACCCATACTATTAATAATAATGGGTGGAAGACAAAAATAGATTCATTAACTGTAACTAGTGTGGACGATGACAATGACTTAAATACACCCGATAATACATACAATTATAAGGGTGCTATAGAATAAACTTTAAAATAATAAGATGTATTTTCCACAATCCCAAATAAAAACTAATTTATACACTAATGGTGGTGAGTTTGTTATCCTTTTAACAAATGAAAACTATAGGGGTTCATACTGGTCAACATCATCAGGCAAATTTTATTCAAAAAAAACACCCCAAGATACCCCATATGAGGAGTTAATTAAATTTACAAAACCTCCACTTACAGGTAATTCATCAATCTCAATTTTAGGAGTTCAAGATACGGGTTCAATTGAAGGTTTAAATCCTAATTATGAAACTGTTAGAGCTTATGATTTAGCTAGAGGGGTAGATATAAATAATCCTGAAATAAAATTAATACCTCAATATTTTTTACCTACCCCAACAGAAAAGGATTATAGTTTAGGAATATTTACGAGATATCTATGTAAAAGAACTAATCAAGATATCTACATTGAAATAAATAAAGATACATATAATGGGTTAAATGATGCTAGTTCTGAATATTTATTTTCTTTATATGATCCATTTACTATAACTTGGACTTTAACAGGAGATTCAATAAGTGAAGTTTCTAAAACTAATCTTAAAGTAGTTTCATTAGTTGAAAAGCAAAACAAGTATAAAGGTTTAGTTAGATACTTTAAAAATTACTCACAATTCGTTAAACCAAACTAGGAATATTATTATTATTTTCATATATTAACCGAAAATGAAGGTATATGTTTTGGTTAATAGAAGATAGCGAACAATTAGAAGATTTTAGCTGTCAAGGTTTTGATGAAGTGTTTTTAGAGGTAATCCCTTATAATTTTACCACCCATCCAACACTTGACAACGTATCATTATTGTATGTACGCCCATTAAACGCACATAAAGGTTATATGTTATGTATTAACCATAGTGAGACATTACAATTGGATTTAAACGTTGTAATACAAATACTAGGCAAAGTAAAAAAAATATATGTAAGAAATAAAAAATCAACATTACAATATTTACCTCTAAAAGCTCTTTTTGACACTCAACCCACACATAATACGTATATACCAGAGCAACCACACACCTACAAACACTTCTACAAACACCATAGTAGTAAAAAAGATGTAAACCGCATTATTCCGGTAGTAAAACACTATGAATATTGTGAGGCAATTTTTAGTGATTTAAACGCATTTAACACAGATTGTAAAGATGATTACTGTCAGTGGTTCAATAAACGATCTTCAATTGTATTTTCAGCTATTGAAGCAAGTGGTCTTCGAGTAAATAAAGAATTATTTGAGGAGAAATTTCACCCAATTGATGGTAATTATGCTTACACACAATATAATTTAAAAACCCTTACAACACGTCCCTCAAACACATTTAATGGAGTTAATTATGCAGCACTTAATAAAGAAAACGGATCGAGAAAATGTTTTATACCAAGGAATGATTTACTCCTTGAGTTGGATATTAGTGCTTACCATCCTACTCTGTTGGCTAATCTTATCGGTTATACGTTTGATGATGGAGATATTCATGCTGCCTTTGCTAAAATGTATGGAGTGGATTATAAAAAAGCTAAGGAACTGACGTTTAAACAACTATACGGGGGAGTTTTCGACCAATATAAGAATCTGGAATTTTTTAAAAAAGTACAAGCATATACGGATGATTTGTGGGATACTTTTCAATATCAAGGTTGGATAAAAATGCCACAATCCGGGTATATACTTAGGAAGGATGATACACAAGATATGAAGCCGCAAAAGTTGTTGAATTATGTTCTTCAAAACTTGGAGACTTCAACTAATGTTCGTATATTGTGGGAAATATTAAAATCGCTCCGAGGTAAAAAAACAAAGTTAGTATTATATACTTATGATGCTTTTTTGTTAGATTTAGATAAGGAGGAGAAAGATATTATAAATGTTATTAAAAATATAATTAAAAGCTATAAATTAGCATCAAAAATAAGTTATGGAAACACCTACGATTTTACAGAATAATAGTTATATGTATACGGGACAGTATGATTTTGCTACTCCCTTAAACATTAACGATTTGAATAATAAACTTTTTTGCACCTTTACAACTTTAGAAGATTTAGATTCTTTAATTGAGAATCTTACTTCTAAGTACAAAATAATGTATAATAAGATGTTTGTTCTTCATGTTAAGAGTAACAATGAATATGTTGTCACTTATAATGTAGAGCAGGGAAATGTAAATACAATTCCAGACAATACAATATTAGTACATCGTAAAAAAGACTCTAACACCTTATACACTATTAATGCTCTAAATGAGGTAATTAAAGGGTTAAATGGTGGTGTTGTAGATCCTAAATTTATAATTGATTGGCAACATTATAGAAACTGTATTCTCCTTACTCAGCATAATGAGTTAAAACAACTAAATACAAAGATTTTTAAAATTATCGAAGTATAATTTGGAATTACCAAATTAGTTTCGTATATTGAGTTATTAATAAATAAATAAAAATAAGTTATATTATGGATTTGAATGTAATCAAACAGCGTCTTAATCAGATGCAAAAATCCTCATCAAACCAGGGTTCTGGTGGAGGTAAAAACATGTTTTGGAAACCCTCAGTAGGTAAACAAACAGTTAGAGTTGTACCTTTTAAGTACAATAAAGAAAACCCATTTACAGAGATGAAATTTTACTATGGTATTGGTAGTAAAAAAGTAATGGCATCACCTGCTAATTGGGGGGAAAAAGACCCAATTATGGAGTTTGCTAAACAACTACGTCAAAGTAATGACAAGGACAATTGGAGATTAGCAAAAAAGTTAGATGCTAAAACTCGTATATTTGCACCCGTAGTTGTACGTGGTGAAGAAAGCGAAGGAGTAAAATTGTGGCAATTTGGTAAAGAAATTTATGAAGCATTTCTACAATTAGCTGCTGATGAAGAAGTAGGTGATTTTACTGATTTTTCTCAAGGTCGTGACATTAAGTTAAATACGGTTGGTCCTGAATCTACAGGTACTCCTTATAACCGTACGACATTAGGTCCATCTATGAAAACATCCCCATTATCTGAAAGTAGTGATGAAATTGAGAAATTTTTAGAAGATCAAGTTGATCCTAAAAAAGTCTTTAAACCATTAAGCTATGATGAAATGAAATCAGCACTACAAGAGTGGTTAACTCCTGAAGATGATGAAGAAATCACTTCTGAACCTGCGGTTGCATTTGATAATGATGTTAAAAGTACTCCAAAATCAAATTATTCTTTGAGTGCAAAACCTAAACAATCAACTAGTGATAAATTCGATTCACTATTTGATGATGATGAGAAAACCAACGATTTACCTTTTTAAAAAATAAATATGGCAAGACCTAAAAAATCACTATCGGAGGCAGTCTCCTCAGAAATTAAAGCAAGCTTCAATTTAGATGGCTTTAAAACTAAGAAAGGACTATCTTCTAAAGCAAAATTTAAAGAACAATCATGGATACCACTATCAGAAGCTTATCAAGAGATAACTTCTGTGCCTGGCATTCCTATGGGACATATTGTACTACTTCGTGGTCACTCAGATACAGGTAAGACAACAGCAATGATTGAAGGAGCTGTATCAGCCCAAAAACGAGGTATTTTACCAGTATTCATCATTACAGAAATGAAGTGGTCCTGGGAACATGCTAAGATGATGGGGTTAGAAGTTAATGAAGTTGTTGATAAAGAAACAGGTGAAGTTGTTGATTATAATGGTAATTTTATCTATGTAGATAGAGAAACTATTAATTCAATTGAAGATGTAGCCGGATTTATCCTAGATTTACTCGATGAACAAAAAAGTGGTAATTTACCCTATGACTTAATGTTCTGTTGGGATTCAATCGGGTCGGTTCCGTGTGAAATGTCGTTAAAGTCTAATAAAAACAATAACGAGTGGAACGCAGGCGCAATGTCAACTCAATTTGGAAATAACGTTAACCAACGTATAGTAATGTCTCGTAAAGAAAGTAATCCTTATACAAATACTTTAGTTTGTATTAATAAGGTATGGACATTAAAGGCAGAATCACCTATGGGACAACCCAAACTAATGAATAAGGGTGGATATGCTATGTGGTTTGATTCAACATTTGTAGTAACATTTGGTAATGTAATGTCAGCTGGAACATCTAAAATTAAAGCAATTAAAGATGGTAAGCAGGTAGAGTTTGCAAAGCGTACTAATCTACAAATTGACAAAAACCACATTAATGGGGTTACTACCAGAGGTAAAATTGTTATGACACCTCATGGTTTTATCTTAGATGATGATAAAGCTTTAAAGAATTATAAAGAGGAACACAAAGATGCCTGGACGAAAATTCTAGGTGGTGGAGATTTTATAATTGCTGAAGAAGATGAAGAATATACTGACATCACATCTCATACAGATGAACCCAAATAAAGATTAGGTTATCCGGGGGGAATTTCGTATATTCCCCCCATAATAAAATACACATGAAACAAAAAGATTTACTTAAGCTCCTCAATAACATGGATGAGCAAGGAGAAGAGACTGTAGAAGGAGAAAGAATACTAATGATAGATGGGTTAAATCTATTTTTTAGAAATTTTGCAATACTTAATATGGTTAATCCTGATGGGGTACATATTGGGGGTTTAGGTGGTTTTTTTCGTTCCTTAGGAGCGATGATACGTCAAATGCAACCAACTCAAGTTTATGTAATATTTGATGGGGCAGGTTCTTCTAATAATAGAAAAAACCTCCTCCCTGAATATAAATCTGGAAGAGATTTACAACGTATTACAAATTGGGATGCTTTTGATGATAAAGATGATGAAGATGATGCTAAAATAGACCAAATGGTCCGTATTATCCAATATTTAAAAACACTACCAGTTAAAGTAGTAACATTAGATAAAGTTGAAGCTGATGATATTATCGCTTATTTAAGTGATGTAATCCCTCAAAAGAAAGAAGATAAAGTATTCATAGTATCTTCAGATAAGGATTTCTTACAATTAATAAATGAAAATGTAATTGTATACCGTCCTATGGAAAAAGAATACTATACAGTAGATACAGTTATTGAAAAATTCAAAATGTCCCCCAATAATTTCATTTTATACAAAACCTTAATGGGAGACAATTCTGACAAGGTTGTGGGTATTAAAGGATTAGGACCTAAAAAATTATATAAACTATTTCCTGAATTAAGTGAGCGTGATTTAACTTTAGATGATATCTATAAAATATGTGAAGAGAAATTTAAAGAAAATGTAATATATGCTCGAATACTTCAAAATTTCTCATCTATAGAAACAAATTTTAAAATTATGGATTTATCTAAACCTATGATTGATAAAAATGATGAAAAATATTTAAATTCGGTTGTTAAATCCAAAGATATTTTGTATCTTCCCGATCAATTCATATCAATGTATAATCAGGATCAATTAGGTGGAATAATTAGAAATCTAGATTTTTGGGTAAAAGATTGTTTTGAATCCTTACAAATAAAATAAAAATAAATAAAAGTTATGACATTAGTAAACTTAAATCAGTATGGTCCTACCTTCCAAATTAAGGTAATTTCAGCTTTACTCACCCATAAAGAATATCTTACAAATATTCATGATATTATTAGTGAAGAATATTGGGATAATCAAGCCCAAAAATGGATAATTAAAGAAATATTAAATTATTACGATAAGTACCATACAACCCCTTCCATGGATGTCTTAAAGATTGAAATGAAGCGTATTGATAATGAAGTATTAGCATTATCTATTAAAGAACAATTAAAAGCTGCATATCAAGCTTCAGATGAAGATTTAGAGTATGTTAGAGAAGAATTTTCTAAATTTTGTAAAAATCAACAATTAAAAAAAGCATTATTAAATAGTGTAGATTTACTCAAAGCTGGGGATTTCGATGGTATTAAATATTTAGTAGAATCAGCTTTAAAAGCAGGTCAAGATAAAAATGTAGGACATGAATATAATAAAGATATTGAATCTCGTTTTAGAGAAGATGCAAGAACTGTTTTACCAACCCCATGGGGGAGGGTTAATGATATACTTCAAGGGGGTCTCGGAAATGGAGATTTTGGTCTTATATTTGGTAATCCTGGAGGTGGTAAGTCTTGGTCATTAGTAGCAGTTGGAGGTCATGCTGTCAAATTAGGATTTAATGTTTTACATTATACTTTAGAATTAGGTGAAGCATATGTTGGTCGTAGGTATGATGCTTTTTTTTCAAACATCCCCGTAGATACCATTCTCAAAAATAGAGAAAAGATAGAAGAAATACTTCCAGAATTGCCAGGTGAATTAATCATCAAAGAATTTCCTACAGGACGTGCAACTATTGGTACAATAGAATCACATATTAGGAAGGTTACTGATTTAGGAGTTAAACCTGATTTAGTTATAATTGACTATGTTGATCTTCTTTCAACAAAAAAGCGAACAGCAGATCGTAAAGGAGAAATTGACGATATTTATACTAGCACCAAAGGACTTGCTCGTGAACTAGACATACCTATTTGGTCAGTCTCACAAGTGAATAGAGCGGGTGCAAAGGATGATGTTATCGAAGGGGACAAGGCAGCAGGATCATATGATAAAATTATGATTACTGATTTCTGTATGTCTCTTTCAAGAAAAGCTAAAGATAAGGTAAATGGGACAGGAAGATTTCACATTATGAAGAATAGATATGGCATGGATGGTTTAACATTTGGAGTAAAAGCAGATACTTCAACTGGACATTTTGAAGTTCATGATTATAATGAAGACGATTATGAATCTGATGAACCAACAAACCAATCTAATAGTTATGGTGGTGTAGATACATTTGATAAAAAGATGTTATCTAATAAGTTTTTTGAGTTAAATTCCTAATAAAATACAAAAATTAAAAATGGCGAAGAAAAAAAATCTATTGCAGGAACGAGTTGTCTATAAACCTTTTGAATATCAAGAGGCTGCAGATTACTGGTTAAAACAACAACAAGCTCACTGGTTGCATACAGAAGTACCAATGATGTCTGATTTGAATGATTGGAATTCAAATCTAAACGAAACAGAAAAAAACATTATAGGTTCAATCCTAAAAGGTTTTGCTCAAACAGAAACAGTTGTAAATGATTATTGGACACAACTAGTTACTAAATGGTTTAGAAAACCAGAAGTTATTATGATGGCTACAACATTTGGTGCATTTGAAACAATCCACGCCGAAGCATATTCACTATTAAATGAAACACTTGGTCTTGAAAATTTCGATGAATTTATGGAAGATGAGGCTACAATGGCTAAAATTGAAAATCTTACTACTATTAGGGATAGTTTTAATGGTGAAAAAGATCCTCATGAAATTGCTAAATCACTCGCTATATTCTCAGCATTTACCGAGGGAGTTAATTTATTCTCTTCCTTCGCCGTCCTCTTATCTTTTAAGATGCGAAACAAGCTTAAGGGAGTGGGATCTATAGTTGAATGGTCTATTAGAGATGAATCATTACATTCCGAAGCAGGGTGTTGGTTATTTAGAACACTTATTGAAGAAAACCCTGAATTCAAAACCCCAGAGCTTGAAGCAGCAATAAATGAAGCTGCATTGTTATCTCTTAAATTAGAATTAGATTTTATAGATAAGGTTTACTCAATGGGAGATTTAGAGGGTTGTAGCAAGTATGATCTCCAAAATTTTATTAAATATAGAATTAATACTAAGTTAGGAGATTTAGGATATAAAGGAATCATCACAGATGTTGATTTAACCTCAGTCGAAAGAATGAAATGGTTTGATGCATTGTCAGGAGGAAAACAACATAGTGACTTCTTCAGTACCAGGGTAACTAATTACTCTAAAGGAAATATGACATGGGATGAATCCATATTTTAAAGAGTCAACTATTTGACCCCTCTTACATATTTATCATAAAAAATATGGATGTAAAAAAATGTACGGGGTGTGGAGAAATAAAAAATCTTAAAAATTTTTATTGGAGGAAACCCCGAAATAATTATTCCCCTAAATGTAAATCATGTTGGGGAGAAGATTCTAAAAAATATAATAAAAAGCATAAAGTTGAAAGAAAAGAATATTTAAAAGAATGGAGGAAAGATAATGATAAACTCCGTAAATACCAAAGGGAATATAAACGTAAAGCGTCATCTCAAGATAGAATTATTTTCAATTTAAGGAATAGAGTATATAAATTAATGTTAAAAGAACATCAATCACAAAAAACATTAGAACTTGTGGGATGTTCAAAAGAAGAATTTATGAATCATTTAGAAAAACAATTTACAGATAAGATGAATTGGGGGAACTATGGAGATTATTGGGAAGTAGATCATATATTACCTCTAAGTAAAGGAGGAACTATACATTGGTCTAATTCACAACCCCTAACAGTAACCGAAAATAGAAAAAAAA
>Ga0206130_10005511_pt1 | contig 14930 bp, 13 predicted proteins | sample Helgoland_Spring_9_FD_148637 | JGI IMG/M metagenome (GOLD analysis project Ga0206130, IMG submission 148637) | Pelagic subsurface seawater microbial communities from Kabeltonne, Helgoland, North Sea - Helgoland_Spring_Bloom_20160512_1 | ecosystem: Environmental > Aquatic > Marine > Epipelagic ... | reverse complement strand
CATTCAATTTATTTTCAGTTCGCTCCAAGGAAAAGGATACAGATGGAAGTAGTTTCTTCCTTATTGGATTATAAGTTTGAATAGTTAAGCTGTCAGAAAAAGAAAAAATATGATAACTGCTTCTCTCAAAAGTATGTATATCTGGAAATTGACCATCAAAAGGGCCTAAAGTAATGTAGTTCAGAAAACTTTCAGGTTTTTTCCAATCTACATTTTTCGGACTACGGACTATCCACATAAAATGATCCGGATCATCCAAAAGGGGAAGCATATCAAGTTCAATTGGATCCTGATTTATAGGCTCAGATTTTTCTGAATTAAGCGTATCCTTTTCTTGCTGTGCGTATGCATTATTTGTTAGAGTAAGGAATAGAATAGGTAGCAGGAATAATCTCCTCATAGTTTTTACTTTAAATATTCCTAAAATCACATTTTGTCTATTTTTATTTTTAAACAAAGTGCATTTCCATCCCGAATGTAAGATATCAGCGAGAAAAAAAAGATAACAAGCAATATATCTAAGAATAAAATGGCCCGATATAATTGAATTCATTCAAGAAATCAGACAGAAAAGGGGACTTGATTCAAGTCCCCTTTTCTGTCTGATAAAACCTCAATCTTTGATTAAAACCAGGCGATTTCCACCTAGAAACACTCCGTCCTGAATCACATGGACAAAATAAATACCAGCCTGCAATTCATTTAAATAAATGGGTTCATCACTTTGAATCGAATTGGAATAAATCAATTGGCCCAATCCATTGAATATTTTTATGTCAATAGGTTTAAGTAAGCCTTCAACGAATACAAAACCCTGCGCAGGATTAGGGTATAAAGTCCAAGGTACTTCATTCGAATTTATACCCTTAGTCGAAGTAATCAAATTACAATAATTACCTAAAAATTGATCCTCATAGTGTCGATCATAATATTCCAAACTTGTATAAGCCAAAGAGTCAATTAACTTTAGACGTCTATCCGTATCAAATCGGATATCCTGATTCATTTCAATCTGAATAGCATCGATCGTACCAGCATCATCTCTTGAACCATGCCTCTGCGTATTATACCCTCCTTGAAAAAAAGGTTCACCATCCAGAGGAAAGGGATCTGAAAAACTAGGTACTGAAGGCAATCCCTTCTCGTCCAGTAGCGTACCGAGACTGTATGGTCCCCGCAATAAATCTGAATGATCAATCCCAAGAATATTATCATTGATCAAAGAAAGTACACTACTTTCTGATACGTAAGCATCGGTATTCAATACAGCATCAGACTCCTGCAAATCATCTCTATTCATTAAATATCCAAGTTCAATGCGCTGAATTGTATGTGCATGACCATGTAGATCCAAAAAGAAGCCACGGCCATAGTCTTCAGTTACCTGATTTTTTGCAGCATCAATAAAATCATGATATGCATGCCAGGCTTCTTCGACCACAGGATTCCCATCTGCAGCATCAACTATGTCCCGATTCGCATCAAACTTTTTGCGATGCAAAAGATTTATAATCACATGCGGATAGCAGCCTGTTCGCTCATATAATTCTTCATACAATCCCGTTGTTATTGATTTTGTGTAAGCATCATTTATGGTAATACAGCCAACACAATCACGGTCAGGTATAGAAGTCGGTTCTAAGTTGCCCCCATGAGGTGCCGAGAGAATAATTGGAAGGTTTCCAGCCCTATATTCTACATATCCTGTTGAATCATGATATATAAGCCCAGGAGTATAATCCTGACATCTAACATTAAAAGAAAGTAAAATCAAGCCGCAGAAGATCAAATAAAACCTATACTTCTCCATTAGATACTTTTTCATTCAACAGCCCTCTTTGTCTATAAGCTATACTACCATGTAAAAGAGCTATAAATTATTGAATTATAATTTTTCCAGTTCCAACAACCGCACCTTTTGATCGAAGCCAAAAAACATAAGTCCCCACTTTCAATTCAGCTCTATCAAAATAAACCCTGTCAAGATCTACCTGCATCGGACAATCAACTTTAATACCATTTACATCAACCATAAACAACTTTAGGTCTTCATAATCAGTGCCCGGCAATAAAATAACACCTTCATTAAGGATTGGATTAGGTACAACTTTTAACCTAGGGTATTCTAATGGTCTATTACTAACAGAGACAGTTTGATCACAGTCATTCCCAGAACCCAAGCTTAAAAACAAATCATCGAAATAAGAATCATTATCCTCACCACCATATCGGGTTCCTTTAAGTTCGACTTGTATTGTTCTTGTAAAAGGAGGAATAAGCTCCCAAGTATTAAACATGGTCCATGAACTATTCAATGTGGAAATAGTTTCTCCAGATCCAATTTCCACACTATTCTGATCCAAAAATATCAATCGCATCTCTGGAAGATCAGTCCCACTATAATTAGAAAGGTAGGCCCCAAAATTTGCAAAGTAAGTACCTGTATCTATAGAATCTGAGAACATACTCACGTTGACACCTTGCACACATATACCAATTGGGCTTTCTTCACAAAGTCCACCCACTGCAAAATAACGATCCCCCGAATGCGGTGAAATCCCATCACAAATTCCAGCTGTCAGTGACTCAACTATGCCTTCTGTAGTTGTCCAATAATCCAAACTATCCTCAGAACCTGCATTCAAAATTAGATTAGGTTGTGCTATTGAGGCCCCAGTACTAAATGACGTAGCTTCTGTCCATGCACTCCAATTCAATTCCTTATCCCTATATCGAACACGCCACCAATAATCTGTATTTGCAGCCAAATTAAGGATCTGCTCATCCGTCAAATCATCCTCTGCCTGTGTGTCCTCATCGAAATACCAATTCTCAAAATTCTTCCAACTTTCTGCAACAGGGCTAGAAAAATCATCTGCTTGCATTGATACTTGCCAATGACTTTGTCCGTGTTCTGCTAGTCCAGATGGATCTGAGAAGGAACCTGCATCAAGCTCGACACACTCCGGTGCGAGCTCTACATCTATTGGAAAAACCGGAACTGGAGTATTTACTATTGAAGCATTAAGCCGAACTATTAAACTATCTGTGACTACATTATCCGCCCCCCCATCTTGATCGCCCTGACTAATTCTTCTTACCTCCAACTTAGGCTCTGCGCCAGCAGTAATCTCGACCGAAACAAAACCATATTCATCTTGGGAAACAGAAAATTCGTCATAATCATAATTCGGAAACTCCCCCCAGTTATCAATAGCCCCACCTGCCGTGGCTGCATTTATCCATAGATGCTTATGATCTCTAGACTGTCCTCTAGAATATCCGTGGGTATGCCCAAAAAAATGGATACTCGGCTTTCCACAATCTGTAGTAAAAGTCTCTAAAAAATCTATCACCTGTCCAGTATAACCAGACTCTCCCGGTGTCCACAACTCTGACTTATGTGGATGATGCAATTGTGCAAAAACAAAGTCTATAGAGTCTGAACTACAAGTATTTTCTAAAACTTCATCTAACCAATCCAATTGATCTTGATTGGTATAAGGGCTATTGGAATTCAATCCAATCATCCGAACATTGCCATAATCCTTATACCACCAGTGTTCCTCATACCCTTCCGTTCCGTTATCTGGCAACTTAAAATATTGAAAATAATAGGACGAGTTTTGTTCGTGATTCCCTAATACAGGATACACGGGTACTCGATTAAATAGATCATGAGATGGATCAAAGAAGTGGTTCTCCCATTGACTATAATCAGAGCCAGTAACCACTAGATCTCCAGGTATCATAACTAAGGCAAGATTATCAATTAAATCTCCTCCAAATTCATCATCAAGATATTTGATGATTCCATCATGCACGATTTCATTAAACTTGTTTGGAAAAGAACCATCTCTTTGCATATCACTCATTGCAATGATTCGGAAAGACTCTTGATCGGATGCAAACGGAGGTGTTTTGAAGCTATATACTTCCGAACTCGCAGAGCCAATACCAACACTATAATAATACTTTGTAAACCTGGTCAATCCCTCTAAGGTAACAGTATGAATCATTGCATTACCAACTGAATTTTCTACAGTTCCAAATGATACATTTCCCAATTCTTCTGTTAGTCCCCATTCAACAACTGTTTCACCAAGTCCTTCAGTCTCCCATAGAATACTTATAGAATTTGGATTTGCATCTTGTAGATAAGGCTCTACTTTTATTGATTGAGCATACAAGAAATGAGCAGTAAAAAACAAGCACAGAGTCAGTGGTAATGGTTTGTTCATAATTGGTTCGTTTATGACTTGTTATTAGAAACAAGCATCAAAAATACCAATACAAGATAATAAAATATACCTGCCAACTCAGATTGAACTAGCATAATCATGTGATTCACATTACAAACGAACATTAAGATCTAGCCGAAAACGCTGTCCATTTTCTCTAACTAAGCCTATTCGATCCAACTGTTCAATCCAATAATATTTCGCTACCAAATTCATTTTTTCAGAAATTGCATATGCCACTACCAATTCCATTCCTCTATAATTTGAAAGACGTCCATCAGGTGAACTATAGAAAGAATAATCCCACCGCCCCCAATCATTTTGAGCCATATAATCCAAAATTGCATAGCGCTCAATATTTGTATAGGTAAGTTTGAAAAACCAAGAATCCGCGCGCTCTAATGTCCCCCATTGCAGCCCAATAGTATAGGCAGATTTTGCATCTGCAAAACGAGCTTCAATAGCATCATTAGCTTCATATACTTCTACATTCTGATAAAAATCAAACTCAAGACTTATTGGCTTGTCTTCAAATGGTTTGATCTTAGTGCTAAGATTTATAATGGAATAATCCAATAAAAAGCTATGTGCCCCGTCTGGAATATTTGGAACATTTCGAAATAGAAATATTCCAGATGAAATGGAAATCCTTTGCTCACTTGTTTCTACTGTCGCCTGAAGACCTTGCAGGTAAGCGGCATCCCAAAATGAATTACCATTGGAGGACAGTATATAATGCCCCGCCGTTAATTTAAAAGACTTGAATGCATCAGACTCTAGATCAAAACTCCGCTCTATTGAAATACCTTCTGGAAAAACATTATCACTCCAGAACAATTCATTGCTCTTTGAAAAAGGGAAGTCAACTTTACCAAGTGAAAAATTAAACTTACTTGCTTGTCCTTTAAAATAGACCTGTTCAAACCCCATTGGGAATTTTTCAAACTCACTTAATCTTTTACCTAGAGTCAATTGTGGATCCTGCTGCTTTCTTCGATCACCAGTTCTGATCCGAGCAGCTAAAGTATACCATGATTTTTCAAGTTTCAGCCCAGTCCTAAACCTATAGCGTATCCTACTCCTATCCTCACGCATATTGCCATTAGACTCCATAGAATTCCAATCCCACTCGGTTCTAAGCCTAAAATCCATTTCATAGGACAACAGCATCTTTGTTGAATCTTGTTGCGCAAATAGCCCACAACAAAACAACATCAAAATGAAACAAATAGGACCTCTATAAAAACATAAAATCATTGCAAAAACTTTGTAAATACTTGAATTGACCAGCAATTGAATTTAAATACATTCCATCACCACTAAATCAATTCCTTCTATTCAAAGTAAATTAAAGAGAATCAAGCACTTAATATTCTGCCTACGAGACAAATCGACATTTTAATAAATAATCAAATGGTAATAAATCATTAACAAAAATCCTTATTAATTAGAACTTAAAAATCATACCTTTGTGCCTTCAAATGCAGAACAAAGATGATATCAGCAAATAACGTAACCCTGCAATACGGGAAAAGAGTACTATTCGACGAGGTAAACATTACCTTCAAAGGTGACAATTGCTACGGAGTGATAGGAGCTAATGGTGCCGGAAAATCAACCTTCCTAAAAATTCTTTCGGGAGAGATATTCCCTAACCTTGGAGATGTTAGTATTGAATCCGGAAAGCGCATGGCTGTTCTTAAACAGAATCACCATGAATACGATGAGGTTACAGTACTCAACACAGTATTGATGGGCCATGAAAAACTTTGGGACATCATGCAGAAGAAAGATGCCATTTATGCTAAGCCTGAATTTAGCGAAGCAGACGGTATTCTTGCGAGTGAGTTGGAGGGAGAATTTGCTGAGATGGACGGATGGAATGCTGAACCAGACGCAGCAGCACTGCTTAGTGGTATGCGCATCCATGAAGATTTTCACTATAAACTGCTCAAAGAGCTTGATGGAAATCAAAAAGTACGCGTTCTTTTAGCACAGGCACTATTTGGTGCTCCAGATATTCTAATCCTAGATGAGCCTACCAATGATCTAGACATTCAAACAGTATCATGGCTCGAAGACTTTTTATTAGATTTCAAAAATACGGTTATCGTAGTATCACACGATAGACACTTCCTAGATACCGTATGTACACATATTGTAGATATTGACTTCAGTAAGATACAGATGTACACCGGTAACTATACGTTCTGGTACGAAAGTAGTCAACTTGCTTTGAAGCAAAAATTAACTCAAAACAAAAAGGCGGAAGATAAACGAAAAGAACTTCAAACATTTATCGATCGATTTAGTGCAAATGCATCCAAATCAAAACAAGCTACATCAAGAAAGAAAATGCTTGAAAAGATAAATGTTGCCGATATTCAGCCATCAAGTAGAAAATACCCTGGTATCATTTTCTCCAAAGAACGCGAGGTCGGTGATGTGATCCTTAGCGTAAGAGATCTGAGCTACTCGGCTAATGGTGAACAATATTTCAAGGGATTAAATTTTGACATCAACAAAGATGAAAAAGTTACATTCCTTTGCGACAATAGCCTAGCTATTCATGCACTATTTGAGATCTTATCTGGCAACCTAACACCAGATTCAGGGAAAGTTGAATTTGGTCAAACAGTTACCACTTCTTACCTGCCTCTTGACAATTCAGATTTCTTTTCAGCAGAGCTAGATTTGATGGATTGGCTAAGACAGTACTCTACAGAAAAGGATGAAAAATACATTCGTGGATTCTTGGGTAAAATGTTATTCTCTGGAGAAGAAGTTTTCAAAAAGTCCAATGTACTTTCTGGAGGAGAAAAAGTTCGCTGTATGCTAAGCCGAATGATGCTTACAGAAGGAAACGTTCTTATGCTGAACGACCCTACAAATCACTTGGATTTGGAGACTATTACTGCACTAAACAATTCTTTGATAAACTTCAAAGGTAACATCCTTTTCGCATCCAATGACCACACATTCACTCAATCTATTGCCAACCGAATCATTGAAATCGGACCTAGTGGATTCGTAGATAGCTTGAAGGAATTTGATGAATATATAAAAGACGAGTCTATTCAAACTCAAAGAGCAGCTATAGTTTAGCTGCTCTTTAGTTCTTGAAAATAGTGTTAGAAAATCATAAAAGATAAGAGATAATTTTCCTTTGGGTTCTTGACTTATCAAAACTAAGGATGAGTCAGATGATTTTTTTTCAACACTTCGCGACCTAAAACCCAGACACTTTAAAGAATCTGGCTAATAGGCCGCATAAAGTGCATACGTGTAAGATAATAGGGAGTAATCTGCACGCATAAACAATTGGAGTTGAAATCTTTATACCAAAAAATGGTTTTTATTTTTCTATACCTTCTATTGTAAATTTAGGACTAGGATTCTGTCCTTATTACTGCCAAAAATTCAAAAAGTATTGGAAAAGATTCAATTTTCTATTTGATATTGTTTAGGTGTTACACCAAACTTCTTTTTGAATGCTTGAACAAAGTTTGATAAATTTTCATACCCAGCGTCTTCATAAATATCGACAGGTCTATTCCTCTTCGTTTGAAGCATAAAAGCAGTGTAATTTAAGCGCTGTTCGTTAAACCACTTCATTGGAGTCGTTTGATAATGTTTGAAAAAAGATCGCTTAAATGTTGATGCACTCATATTGCACAGGAAAGCAAGTTCATCCAAACTCAATTTATTGTGTTTGTTGTTCTCCACCACACTAATCAATCTACTCATCTTACTATCAATATTTTGAACTAGTGATTTTAAAAAATCGGCAGAATGCCTATGAACAAGGTAAAGCATAATCTCTTCAAACTTACTTTGCAGAATATTAGATTGAACATCCTTAGACATATTCAATATTTGCTCAAGGCTATCCACAAACTTCCGAATGTAATCGTCATAGTCAAAAATGTAAATAGCACGATTTTCGCTTACATCGGATTTACAATGTTTATACTTTTCTAAGAAACGCAGAATCTCCTCGTCTGTGAAAAAGAGCAGAATGCTCTCATAATTTCTTACAGAACTAGACACAGTCTCAGTCATCAAACAATTCCCAGCTTTCATCATTACAAAGCTCTCTTTGTTTATATTGATATTCTTATCATCTCCAAAGACTGCTTTTACTCCATGCTTCAGAAAGCTAATGGTATTTTTTGAAAGGATAATTTTTGTTTTCTGAATATCTTCAGTGGTTTTGTATCTGTATAATTGAACGTGCTGGGATACATTCAAATTCAATACATCGGGCAGTATTGTAATTTTCATAGATTAGGTGTTTTATTAACTTAAAAATGATATTAGGGCAGTTTGAGTCTATCAGAAACTTGTTCCGATTCAATTTTTAATTGAATAAAATTAAACTGCACAATTAATATAATAATTATACTTGCAAATAAAAAGCTAACATATTATAATTCAGAATATTAAACAACAAGCCAACAGTAAACACACAACAGTAAATGCTCTTATATATATATAAAGTCATTTACCTACAGGGTAGGATTACTGAGCTAATTCAGTCTAAAAGGATAGTCGGAGAAGTCTTTTATTGGCAAAATTAAACACAGCTATTTGGCTGAATTGCCTGCATCGATAAGTGTACGGATTTCTTTAAAGTCTGTTATTACTTGGTCTGCATGCTCTAAAGTCTGATCCGATGCCATTGGGTTTCTAAAACCTACAACAAAGATGCCAGCCGCATTCGCTGCTGCAACACCGTTATCAGAATCCTCAATAACAATGCAATGCTCTTTTGCTGTTTCACCAAGTATGGCTGCTTTCTCAAAAATCTCTGGAAATGGTTTTGAGCGCTCAAGATCTGCACCACTAATCTTTGCTGAAAAATATTTATCTAGGTCGAAGCGCTTAAAAACCCTATTGATATTAACCATAGCAGATGAAGATGCTAATACAAGTGTTATTCCTTTATCATAGAGATACTGAATCAATTCCTCCACCCCGTGAACCAAATGTAAGCTTGGGTCGTTTTCGAAAAGGTCTACATAGATTCTTCGTTTTTGCAAAACCAAGTCTTCAGGAACTTCATTGAGATTAAAATGTGCGACGAGTTTTTGAAATGCATTGATAGTAGATGAACCAGTCAAGGTTTTATACAACTCATCAGAGACATCGAGTCCTAGTGATTTAAAGGTTTCGTAATATGCCTTTTTATGTAAAAATTCAGAATCAATAATAACCCCATCCATATCAAATAAAACACAATCCACTTTTCTCAATTGTCTACAGTATTAGTTAAATAAAAAAGCCTTGAATGCAAGTATAATGCTTTCAAGGCTTTTCCATTAATTCATTAATCAAAAAATAACCTTCTAATCTATCTTCAGAATTTTTTCTACCGTGTTTCCTAATTTGAAAAAATATAAAGCTGCTGGCAAATCTTCCAAACTGAGTGTAAATTCTTCTGATAATATATTACCTGATTGCTTCAATACACCCTGACCGTTGTAGAGGTAATAGCGCTTCCCTATCTGCCCAACGGAATTGACTTGAACATCATCAAAGAATGGATTTGGAATTAAAGATAGATTAGCTTCCGTTTGCATTTGCTCGTTCGTATTTACAGGACTACAATTTTCTGTAAAAAAGTCCCAAAGAATCTCATTAGGTGTAAGGCCATCTATTGGTTCACTAAACCAAACATGGCCTGCCTCCTCGTCGTTCTCCTCATAGACTGTATAGACATTCAAACATGTATTTGTACTTCCTCCAGAATAAGACTCCCGTAAAACATCTCCATCATTAAGAGTAGTAGTAAGTTGACTAGATGCAGGGATATCGTTATGGTTCAACCAAAACGTTGTCACTTCAGCAATACTTTGATAATATTGATTACCCGCATATGGTAAAACATAATCTGCAATGCCATGCATTATAATTATCGGGACATGATTATCTGAAACACAATCACTATCTAGCAATGCACCTGAAACAATTCCGGCACCGGCAACAAGATCTGGTCTATTACAAGCAATACTATACGTCATCATTCCACCATTTGAGTAGCCCACAACGTATACCATACTTAAATCTACATTATACGAATCTGCAATATCCAGAATCAATTGCTCAACAAAATAAATATCATTCGCATAAATGTCTGAACCGCCAATGTCTCCAGGCTCCCAGTATGTATCTTCTTTGTCTGGCCTCCACGCTGCTTGAGGGTATGCCACTAAAAAATTATTGGCATCCGCTACACTATTTAGCGAATAATAATCTCCTACATATTCCTCATAATCGGAAGCGCAACCACCAAATCCATGAAAATTTATTAATAAGGGTGTGGAAGTTGATGCATCATAAGATGCGGGTTCATGAAGAATATATTCTCGAAATATGGTGTCAGATCCTACCACTTGGAACATGGAATTAAAGCCAGGATGATTTATATTTTGCAAACAATTTTGTGTTTGTGCTATCAATGAAAATGTAAAAAACATACTAATAACACCTAGAGTAATTCGTTGACGCATAACAATGATAATTTAAATCGATAATAACCAATTTAATGAATCAAATACTAAAACAAAAACAAGCTTGTAGATTACAAGTAAAAATTACAAAGTTAAGATCTAGAGTAGATCAAATAACCACCTCCAATAATCAATAATGGTGCCGCAAAAGACAAAAGGATAATTGTCCACCTATACAGTCCCCAGAATGTTTCTACACGCTGTTCTTCGCCATCCTTAGAATAGATTATATGCACTTGTTCACCGATTGAATAGGGTGCAGGATTACTGCTTAAAGCACTTTCAAAAGTAACTCGATCGCCAGAATAATTCTGATATTCAAAAACGGGTTTATAGGTATACCCATCTTCACTACTTGATTGAATTAGATCAACAACTGTACCTTTTGTCCTTAATCCCTGATCTATCAAAGCTTTAGTCTCCATATAAAATGAATAGGCAAAGTAGATCATTACACAGGCAAGGATAAACATTCCACCATATAAATATTCAGCCATTGAACAATGATTTGTTTCTAATAAAATACAAAAATTATTTCGCTATAATTAGAATTTCCTAAGGCTTATTCGCTCAACTTCTTTTGTATTCATCAAACCTATACTGATAAAGCAAAGAAAATAATTAGTACGTCTTAGTCATTTTTGTAGCCAGATTTTGCCTAAAGTTCCTCTGCCAAGCCTTGATAAGAAGCTATGTCGGTAAGAAAAACTCTTTGGAATAATTCAGATTTAGCTTTAAGTGATATTAACAAGTACTCAGATGTTCAGGAGAGAATCTCTTCAATAACTAGCCATATGCTGAGTAAAAACAAATCTAAATACTTTCAAAAATAGTACAACTGTACTAAAAAAAGCATAAATTTAGTACAAGTTTACTAACCATGGATACTAAATATAAAATATTAGACAGCGCAAGAGTTCTATTCAATGAATATGGCTATTGGAATGTCACCTCACGAATGATTGCTATTGAACTTGAAATCAGCCCAGGAAACCTCAATTATCATTTTAGAAAAAAGGAGGAGATACTAGAAGCTCTTTATTTCAATATGGTTACTGAATTCGATGAACGTATTGAAAAACTAAGAAAAATAGAAATCACCTTTGAAAAAATCAAGCGAGACATTTCAATAAGTATGAAATCCATGCTGCGTTATAAATTCATCTGGACCGATCTTTATCGATTAACAAAGCATAACAGCAAAATGCATATCCACTTTTCAAATGCCTATCACAAAAGAATAGAGGGATATCAGTTTTTATTTTACCTATTACAACAGAAAAAGCTAATGAATAGGGATATAGAAAAAAGGGAGCAAACCTTGATTGCTGAACGAATGGTTCAGTGCTCAGACACTTGGATTTATTACACTCAAATCTATAGCAGCAAAAACACAGAATTAGCCATAGCGGACAATTGTAATAATATCCTAATGCTACTCCACCCCTATTTAACGGAATCCGGCAAAGCATTTCTTAAACTTAGCTTACAATACACGTAGCGCTAAAAAGAATGCAGCTGGATAAGCAGTTCCTAAGAACCATAATCCAACTGCATACACTTTTCAAACCAGTAATAATTCTATTAAAAACAGAATTAATTTTTCAATCTATATTGCCACTATTAATCTGCGAAGTATCCATAAAACACATAGACCACTTAACAAACCAACTAGACCATTAATTCAAGCCTAAACCAATACGATTGTCCTTTATCTTGTTCAAGTTAACTTCAAGAAATTGTTTGGATACCCGATCATAAATCATAGCGTCAACATTAAGATTTTGAGCAGGCATCTTCATCATAAGTTCTTTTACTTTACTATCTAAATGAACAGACAGTGCCAATTCATGAATCCGAGCATCCTGAATCCCTTGGGATCTAGACTGTTCCTTATGATTTGTAATCTCATCATACAAGCCCTTCAAACGCCCAAACCTAGAGAAATCTTGATACAAAAGTGCATCGCGAATAACTTTGTTCTTATCAGACAATATGAATGTAATAGCCTGTATTCCTTTTAACTCCATCAGATTTCCTATCTCAAAACAAAGGTCTTCATCAAAAACCATAGAATTCCCCAGAGATGCAAAGAAATAGCTATCTCCTAGAAATGCATTGTCTATAATGAGTTCCAAATGATCCGTAGGACAAATGAAGTATAGGTGGCTATTCATTAAGCCAAATTCTCAGGATTGTAAGGGAATGAAGAGTGGTGAACATCTATCTTCAACTTACCATCTATCAACTTATACGAAAAGGTATATTCTACTTTTGCTTCAACACCTTCCAAGTCTGTGAAGAAATAATTCCCCATTGCAATAGCGCGATCTCCATCTAAAATAAACCCTGTATTCTCGAATCGAACTTTTGTCCAAGGTTGGATTGCAAAACCACCGTCTTCGGCACAAGCCCTATCCGCTCCTGCTATGAAATAAGACAGTGCTTCCATTTTTGAAGGCCTAAACTGTTCAACCGCACATTTTGTTGGTTTGAATAATACCGTCCCAGCCTCAAAAGCGTAAAGTTCATCTAGAAAGCTACTCGCAAAAGCTTCACATTCAGATCTATTGTCTTTCAATGATCCTATTTTAACAACACCAGCTCCCCATGTTTTTTTGAGCTTCAAGAACATGATCCTTAGTTATCATATCTTATCTATTTTATACTATTAAAAAATTCACTCCGTAGAGCTATATCGTTAAAGTCACCTCCGTACTCAATAGTGGTTGTTTGACTATCATTATCTTTGATGCCTCTAGATGAAACACATAAATGTTTTGCAGTAATAGCTACTATAACACTTTCTGTCTCAAGTGCCTCCTGTAGTCCCTTTATAATCTGTCGACATAGACGTTCCTGAACCTGTGGCCTATGTGCATAATAACTCACCAGACGATTGATTTTTGACAAGCCAATCACCCGCTTGTTAGGAATATAACCCACATGCGCAAATCCAGTAATGGGCAGAAAATGATGCTCACAAACTGAGTCAAGCCTTATGCCCTTTTCGACTAGCAGATTATTATAATTGTAAGAATTTTCAAAGGTTGAAAGCTTTGGTTTTTGACTTGGGTCTAATCCATAAAAAAGCTCTTTTACATACATCTTGGCAACACGATACGGTGTCCCAGAAAGGCTATCATCAGTTAGGTCCAAACCAAGCTCATCCATTATTTTGCGAAAGTATCTTTGAATATTCTCAATCTTTTCGTCATCAGATTTTTCAAAGGCATCCATTCTTAATGGAGTTTCTACATTCGTTGACAAATGATGGTCTCCAAGGTATTCTATGTTTTCTAGTTCATTTTCCTTCATCCGATCGCTTCATTTAAACAGTAATCATCGTCACATCTACAATATTTGTAATTGTACAAATGAAGGGCTACAATAGACAAGGAAGGCACATAGATCAAACTCTCTGGCAATACCAATGGAAAGAAACTGCCCATCAAAACAGTAAACAAGAGTAATACCCAACTCACATAAAGCCCTATTCGAACCAAGCTATTATTGGAATTTTTAGATACGTGATAAATAGCAAAACCAGAAACTAAGACAAACAAATAATCAATTGACTGCCACCACACTGGAGCAGCAGAACAACAAACAGCAGAACAAGCCTTAGATATAAATATCAAAGGTGTTGCAAGACAATGAATCATGCACAGACCACTCGCAAATGCTCCTACCAAATCTGATTTTGACTCTAACTGAATCTTGTTCATTTTCTTGATTTTTTATTTGATATGCTAAAATAGAAAACAAAAACAACAAATGCAACAATGTTGCATTTAGATATTTATACCCTGATTTAATAATTACTGAAAGGACTAGTTATCCTGCCAAAACGGATGGAATCTTGGCACAATTAATACTTCACGACAAGAATTATAAAGCTGACTTTCAGTTTAGTTTAATGCCTAAATAAATTCCTTAATCCAATTGGTCTTAACTCAGATTATTGTAAATTAAGCATAGGTTTAAAAGCAGCCCTCATTCACTAAAAAACAAAGTATTATGAAATACGGTTTAACTATTTTGTTATTGGGATTGGTTCATTTTTCATACTGCCAAACTTGGAAAGAAATGGCAAAAGATTTAAATGTTAATCTGTATGATGTTGTAGCGGAAGCTGAGGCACACTTTGAGCATATTGACAAATCCAAAAAGGGAT
>Ga0206130_10005510_pt1 | contig 14930 bp, 11 predicted proteins | sample Helgoland_Spring_9_FD_148637 | JGI IMG/M metagenome (GOLD analysis project Ga0206130, IMG submission 148637) | Pelagic subsurface seawater microbial communities from Kabeltonne, Helgoland, North Sea - Helgoland_Spring_Bloom_20160512_1 | ecosystem: Environmental > Aquatic > Marine > Epipelagic ... | reverse complement strand
TCTATAAATTCTATAATTTCTTTATCGCTTAAATGGAGATATAATATTCTTTCATCATCTAAAAATTGATCCATTAGATTATCTATACCATCATCAACTATGATTAACTCTAATTTATCTTTAGGATAATCAAAGTTTTCAAAATTAGCTTTAATTAGGGGTAAGAACTCACGTTCACCACTTAACAAAGTGATAATAGATATGTTAGGTTTATCATCATTATCCATTTATAATAAAAGATAAAAGATAAAACTTTAAATAAACTTATTTATCATATATTCCTTGTAATTAATTTTACATAGAACAATCACTTAAAATATTTGTACCTCCATAAAATTCAGCTAACGCATTAAACCGTCCACCTCTATCACAAACCTCTGAACCCTGTGGAGGACAATTATTATTAGAAACACAGTTTCCAACAGATTCATATTTAGAGTCTTTATATTTAGTTAATCCAAAATTTTTTTCTGATCCCGCTTGCATAGTTTGAGGTTGATATAAAAAGGCGAATATACCTTTCAGATTAGGAATATTTTTATCGTTGATGTATGATAAAGCAGAATTAAACTGTTGTGCATTAGCTGCTCCACCCCCTATTTCTCTACACATACCATTATTCATATCACAACCCGAATAGAATTCTGTAATCATAAAATTCTCTTTATATTTATTACTAAATTCAATAGCATTTGCTGATGAGAAAATATTAATACCAATAACAAATCTATTATCAATAAAATTACTATTGGTTACTCCTCTAATTTTTTTTTGTAAAGATTCAGCACCCCCTGTAAGTGCACTACCTGTATTACCACCATAAGATAAAGGAACAACTATATACGGTAATGTACTATTAGTATTAGTTATTCTTTCTTTTTCTTTATTTAGATAAATCTTAATTATATTAGTAAAATTTTCATACCAGTCACCATCACTTTGTAAATCGGGTTCATTACCAAATCCTATCGCATATACTGCTGGGTGATATGAACCATTCACAATTAATTCATTTAATAAGTTATCGATAGCACCACTTGCCTTAGCTATATATATACTTTTATTATGTTTACCACCCCAATCTTCATCAGATGCATATAAACTATTACCTTCATCCTTACCCATAAAATATTGTGATATAGGAACTATTACCTGCATCCCTTTATCACTCAAATCATCTAAAAATAATTTATGACTCCCACAACCTTTATTTAAATCCCAATCATATAACTTTAAAGTTGTAACACCTGCTGTATTTAATGTTTTTAAATCAATATCAGTTTGATTTTTCCAATTATTATTACCGGTTATATCACCCTGACACGGATCACCATTCGATTTGGGATAGTATGTTTGATAACAAATACCGTTAGCAACACCGCTTCGTTTTTTTCCAGATAAAAAATCTAACCCTTGTTCAATATCACTACCACCACTATCACCACCACTATCACCACCTGGTTTATCACCATCATCGGGTTTTTTATCATCTGGTTTTTTATCATCTGGTTTTTTATCATCTGGTTTTTTATCATCTGGTTTATCATCTGGTTTATTATCATCCGATTCATTCGAATCACCACAATAGTGATTCGGTGTCTTACATTTACCGGGTCCATCCGCACCGCAGCCCGCGCCAGTCCAACATAGGGTTGGTTCTACACAACTGGGATGATCACAATTAACATTATCTGCATTTTCATTACCTTCAACCAAGTCATCTTTGCACATAAATATTAAACCAACGATGATTAAAACGATGATAACTTTTATAACATCTTCATCAGATTTCTTGACCATTACATTAACATTCTTGAAACATAGAATTAATACAATGATTAATAAAAATAAAATCAATTTATCCATTTATATATATATATATAAAATTATCTTCTTCTAGTTCTTGAAGGTTTGCGTTTTTTACCTTTCTTTTTTTTTTTAGACATAAATTTATTACGTAAGGATGATATAAATGATTTCTTTTTAGAGGGTTTCTTTTTCTTCTTTTTAGGTTTATCCTTTTTAGAGTCTTTCTTTTTTTTCTTATTCTCTTTTTTAATTTTTCCAAAAAAAACAGGATCATTATCTTTTCTAGGCAAATTTTTATCATCTTTCAATTTATAAACATCTACTTTCCCCAAATATTTTAACTGATCTTTTAAAGACGGATATCCGACAGGTCGTTTTTCTTTATATGTTTCAGGATTATATGGACAAACCGTTGGTGGATTTTGTTCGTAGTCCCAACAATATGTTTTTTTTAATTCAGGGTCACTACATACAAATAACACTACGTCGCCCCATCCCGCTCCAGAAAAATGTTCTGCTAAATATCTTATTTGTTCTCTATCCCCTTGTTCTTTTTTTTCTTCTATACCAATACCGTATCTACCGTATAATCCTACCGGTTTATTTACTAATTCTGGTGGTTCATCTACTTCCATATCATCATTACCCCCCTTTTTCTCAACTTCTTCTTCAATAAATTTTACGCCTGATTGGGCATCGAATATAACAGCATTTCCATAAGGATCTTTCGCAAATACCACCGCGTGTCCCTGATCTACGCCTACTGGATATACATTTACCAGTACGCCGCTTCTATTTTCTAATTGGTCAAAAATACTTTTGTATAATTTTATTAATTCATCGGTTGTAGTATATCTTATAGAGACAAAACTCGTATTTTGCTTAGTTACTAACGGTAAAGATCTACTAATAATATCGACTAGTTCTTCACCAGATTTACCCCTTACTCTATGTTTAGAATTAATTATAATTGACTGTTCTTTTTTTATAATTCCATAGGGCCAGTCTAATAAAGCAAGTGACATTATAACACAGTCAGTTCTATGTAATTTATGTACGTCTATGCCCCCATCTTTATCATATCTTTTTTTACTTTCACGTTTCCAATCTTTATGTAATGTCCTAGTGGCTTCAGCCCATATAGCAGGAAAACTGAATACATCACTTCTCATATGAAATTTTATTAAATGGTTTTGTCCTTCTACATCATCCAATTCCATATCACTATCTTCATCTAAATCTATATCGTTTAATAAACTATCCCAATCGTCTATATCTGAACCGTCCATATATATATATAACTTTATTATTTTGTAACTATTTTAGAATGACCTGATTTAGTTAGATGTGCTAAATCATGTTCAGTTAAATCTTTTTGATTCGGACATTTACTTATCTTTTCTCTCAAATAGCAGACAAATGTTAACCTGGTGTATTTTTCATAAATACCTACTGTACCCACTTCGGGGTTATCTTTGAATACCGGATCCAAACCTTCATTATACGTTTTATCTTCATCTGTTTCATAAATAGGTGTATTCGTGTGCCATTCGTGAACATCCATCGCTAAGAAATCACCTCTCCTTACGTCAACACCGATACCAAATTGTGGGAAACACGTGTAACCACCTTGATACTTACCTCTCTCGATAACTGTTAAGTTACCAAAACCTTCTTTATAATCGCCCGCATCACGGTGTAACGCGGTTCTAAAATTACGATTAATCGTGATAGTAGAGAAACACGTTTTAGGAATCTGTAAATGGCGCTTTTCGGACGCTTTACACAGTTGTTTTGCGTGGGCTTCGGGGATTAATTTTTTAAAACATTGATCAATTCTCTGAATAAAGGGCAGACCTTCGTGATATTTATCGTAATTGACCCGAGTAAAATGGGTTAAACGACAAGGTAACTTAGCAAAATTCTTGGATTCTTCGTAAAATCCTATAGGATTGGATGCCACTTGATTATTAACTTTCATACTTGATACTAATTTCTTAGAATCAACTATCTTGTATATTAAATCTTCTTTAGAATCATCCTCTAAAACCTCAATATTTAAATCAAGTGTTCTTTTTTTAACTTCTTCAAAATCAAATACTTCTAATTCTTCTTTTAGAATTTTACCAGCGGGTTTGAGGTATCCGGTAGACCACTTTTTGGTGTGGACTACCGCTCTTTTACCGAAGTACTGACCTTCTGTGTCTATGGGCCCGGCACTCGCCCCTCTACCTCTGCTAGGTTTAGCTAGATCTTTATACGATTTCCAACCTATATCACATAACTCGTCACTTATTTGGTTTTTGCGGTATTTCAATAATAAAACTTCATTCCCTTCATCATCCAAATAATACACATCGACGTTATTACGAATTACGGGGTGAACTAATTCATCTTCGGTAAACCATGTTCCTTGGCGCTTAGCAATATCTTCATCAGATATAATCTTAGACACAATCAATTTCTTAATTCTGGGCATTATATCTTATGAAAGAAAAAAAAAATATAAAAACGAGAAATATTAATTAATTGAAGATTTTAGCAAATCTTTCATGTAAATGGTGGCGCCATAAAATTCAGCAGGGCAACTTTCATTATTTTCGGGGTTAATATTATTAGCGGTTGTACACAATGCTACTAGTGCTTTATCTTCAGAAATAGTTGTCACGTTTCTAAGGGGTTGTAATTCAGATAATCCAGAAATACGGTTAATCCATCCAGAGTTTTTAGAGATAAATTGATTCAAAAGTCCCCCAAAATCATTTGTTCCAGAACAATTTATTTGGTCAGATGGACAATCCCCTTGCACGGCGGTGCAAACAGGCGGTTCCTTATTTGGATCATAACATTCACCAATATTTGAATTGGATTCGTTAGGCCGAGGACAGATGGTTCCATTACATCCTTTTGGTAATTTTGCATATTTGTTAACAATATATACTAATGCTGAAACTAAATCATCGGCCACTGTTCTTCCAGTAACTCGGGCAGCTTCATCAAGTGCATCAATAGCGACATCTGCTACACTTCTACAGTTACCTTGCCCCGGACTACAGCGTTGTATAGCTCTGTTGTTATGTTGGCACGGTGAGCCGTTACCACTACTTTCGGTTGTAACGTTATAATATTTATTACAATTTGCTTGACATTTTCCCCAACTACCTACACAATCAATATCAGGCGGACAAGCACCCTCTCCAGGATTACATTGTAACGGAAATCCTTGTGTGTGGGGGCAACGTTCTCCATTCCCCACCTTTTCACTTATAATATTATATTTTCTTATTCCACAGTCTTCGCCACAGGTAGCGGGTACAAACTCACCTATACAGTCCACATCTTCTAGACATTGTCCCCCTGAGCAGGTTTGAGAGTAATTATTGGTTGCTTCACATGGTGTACCGCCGCTTCCTTGACTAATGATGGTGTAAGTCTGTGTGCAATCAGCATCACACGTACTCCAGCTAGCGTTACAATCTCTTGATTTTAACCTGCTACATATTTTGTCGCTATTTGTATCAAGAACACTAGAACAGTAATCTGATGAATTATTACCGGCGGTACCTTCTTCAATAACATTACTTGTAAAGGATTTCCAAGCGTTGGTGTCAGAACTGCTTCCACCTTCACTTAAACACCCATAAAGGTGTTTATTGAGATCAGGAGAAGAATAACCAAAGTCTTCATTACTTGCACCGTACGGATGTGGCGGATCACTGGGCTGACCTGGACCATTCGGTTCTTTCAAACCAAAGACAACACTGTCACCCCCACCTTCATTGACTTTTTTAATCCTTTTAATAGTTGAATTAGAAGGGCACACTCCATCAAATTTAGGGTCGGCAGCAGTGGGGGAATCGGAGTCATCGTATAGTATATCAGTCTCAACTAATTTAAACCCCTCAACACCCTTACTCATACACACAAATAATACGATAACTACAAATCCTAAGACTAACATTGTTGTATTATCCATTTTTAATGATTTACTCTTGGATGTTACTGATTTTACTAAATCAGAATTCATTAAATCTTTACTATTCAGTAGACAAACTACTAATACTAAAATACTTAATAATAAATATTTCATTTATAGTATAATACTATATATTATTTTTTGAAGTGTTTATAAAGAATAAATAATAACAATGCCCCAATTATAACTTTATAAATTAGCGTTTCATCGCGATCCATATTCATCATTTTATATTTATATTCTTCAATAACTTGTTCATATGTATAATTGGGTTTACCCAAATCATCATTAACCTTGTTGTGAATCTTAATTAACCATCTGACCAAGGTATCTCTGCTTTCTAATGCAGGTTCGATTGGATCATCTTTGATATGTTGATAATAATGATATGCGCATTTTTCACAAGGTAGGACACGCTTTAAACTAGAGAAGAAATTGCGGTACAATGTTTTATCTTCATTAGTAGGTTCTTTAGGGTAATTCATAGTTACGGTATGTAAGAATAACCATCCATGTGATCCCCAAAACTTAGGATTCATATATATTAACCGATATATTTTATTTTCATTTATTATTTAAGGTATATTTATGATAACTATACAATGAATATAGGAAACCAATTTATTTACTGTAATAACTGTGGTAATGAAGGACACTTGTATAGACAATGTCGTCTACCGGTACTAAGTTATGGTGTCTTATGTATTGATAAAGATAAATTCTTAATGATCCAGAGAAAGGATTCTTTAGCGTATATTGAATTTTTAAGGGGGAAATACGATATACACGATGACGAATATTTAGTTAAATTGTTTAATGGGTGTTCTATGGGCGAAAGAGAAAATATCAAAAATTTAACGTTTGATGAACTATGGGAAAAGCTATGGTTTCTCTCTGAATCTAAGGTGCAAACAGATAGAACGGTTCGTGAGTATAAAAACAGCAAAATTAACTTTGAAACTCTTAAAAATAGTAATATAAATGAATTACTGGATCGTTGTAACACTAAATACACTACACCTGAATGGGAGTTCCCTAAAGGACGAAGGAGTAATAGAGAAACAAATATGAAATGTGCTATACGGGAATTTGAAGAAGAGACCGACTTAATCGATAAAGAATACACCTTGTTAGATAATGTTACTCCATTATCAGAAGAATACATAGGATCAAACGGTGTTAGGTATAAACATATTTATTACGTAGCGTTTTACAAAGGCGGAAGAGATTTAAAAATTAATACAGAAAGATACGAACAATTTTCTGAAATAGCAGATTTAGCGTGGTTAACCGTAGAAGAATGTTATAACAAGATTAGAAAAGAACAACCAACAAAAAATGATATCTTGAAAAAACTACAACAATTTAATGAGATGTGGACAAATGATTTTAATTTGAAAGAATAAATATCTATATCCCCATAATAATTTTCATTTTAAAATAATTCTTTTATAGTTTAAAAGTATTAAAGTGTGATTGAATAGGTAAATGGTCTGAAAGATTATTACTAATAAGTAATTGATCATTACTATAGGGATACCCTCCTTCCACATCAGTAATTTCGTTTTGCCCCCAATCACCGACTCCACCAGTAATGGTTACGACGTCTGGTATGGTTAATGTATCGGTTAACGGATTATATGTTACAAACCAATCGTAGCGTTGTATAGTATTATCGTCATAATCAGCATTATATACTGTAGGTGTAGCATTATGGGTATCATTAACCAATGCACCTATTTTTCCCAGATATGACTCGGGTTTTGATGCATGTAGTCCTAGCAACTTAGTTGGACTACGATTAAAATCACCGCTCAAAATAATCTCATGACAACCATAATGTCTATGAATGATTTTAGCCGATTTAAGAGTATCGCTTATTAAGTTTTCAGCGGAATCATCGTTTCTTTGACCTCCTGGTAAGTGTATAGAACAAAATACAACTTTATAATCAACATCGTTATGCTTTAGAGCTACAATTGTAGATGATTTCCAATCATAAGATTTAGGACCGTTTCTCCAAGGGGTAGCCACTGTAAATCCGGGGAGAATTCTAGAATTTGTGCCGTATCCATATATATTTTCAAAGCATTGATATTCTTTTAATGAAGCTTTAAAACTTTCATCACTTTTTAGAGAATGGTGGACTTCCTCACAGCATGTCCATACAGTTGATTCCCATATAATACCCGTAGTTGTTGAGTTTCCACTATCTTCCGCCCATACATAATTTTCCTGATTGTTACCATCAGGTGCACCTTCAACTTTTCCTGTTCCATTGGTCCAATCTAACCAGCCCCTACCGCCTCTGAACCTTATACCACTCTCACCAGTAGCACGTGCATTTTTAGCTGCTTCACTAAAAAATCCTTCACTATAACCATCCGGGGATACATATAACATACAACCCGGGGAACATTCAAATCTTTCAGAGAGACACTTAGTATACATTTCAGGACTAAATTCTTGACATAGGAAAACACTGGCCTTTCCTCGCATAAAATTTACTTGAGCTTCAATGCGATTTTCATGCCATGCCCTTCTATCTTCCCTTTCTGAATATCTAGTTAAGAATTCTTTATATGAATCGCTAGTCCTTCCTTCGCCACAATATTGAGGCGCTAATAGGTTATAAGATATTGCCCGAAAAGTTATAGCTGGTTGTAGCGTTACCTGTGGGGGTACAATACCCTCACCCACAACCCCTAGACGTGGTGGTTCTAAACTACCACCTGATCTAAAATTTCGTCGTCTATTCCTAGTTTTCCTTAAAGTCCTCCTTGTTAAATTCTTCCTTGAAGATTTTCTCTTTAAATTTTTTATTCTTAAATTCTTCCTTGTGGATTTTCTCTTTAATTTTTTTCTCCTTAAATTAGATTTATTAATATTCCTTTTTGCGCGACTTGTTCTATAAATTTTACGAGCCATTTATATAATATATATATATATATTTTTGATTATAATAAAGAATAAATATCTATCATAAATATATATGAGTTATTCTCAACTAATGAACCTTGGATATCAAGAATTATACCAAATGTATGATAATTCAAAAGATGATACAGAGAAACAACTTATACAAAAGGTAGTTGAAGATAAAGTTCCACCTAAACCCGATCCTAATTTCACACCGTTCCCTCAAAATAACGATCCAAAATTACAAGAAATATTATTCGAAAAGAAGGAATTTAATTCAAATCAATTATTCTTAGATAGCACGGGTTCAGACCAATGTAACGGAGAATTCAGTATTAAACCGCACCAAATTGTTTTAAAAAATTTTATGAATAAAGAATCCCCCTATAAGGGTTTACTTGTTTATCATGGGGTTGGGGTTGGCAAAACGTGTTCGGGTTTAACTATAGCGGAAAATTTTAGGGACGTCTACGCCCGTCATGATAGAAGAATACTTATCTTGTGCTCTAAAAATATTCAGATTGGATGGAAAAAAACGATTTATACACCCGACAAGAAATCAAATCAATGTACAGGTGATAGTTTCACCAATTCGGACGCAGAGTCGGGTAGACAAGTGAATAAATTAATAAAACAATACTATGAAATCATGGCATATCAATCATTTTCAAATTTTGTAAAGAGAAAACAAGAGGAATATATTAGATCATTACCACAAGATGAAAAAGCTAACGGTAAGGTGCGGTGGATCAAGGAATATTTTTCGGATAGATTAATCATAATAGATGAAGCACATAATATTCGCGACGAACAGGGTGACGAGGGTATGAGAGATGCAGTGAAAACTATAGAGCAAATACTGACTCATAGTGAAAATTTAAGATTAGTCATGCTAACAGCTACACCGATGTATAACAAAGCAACTGAAATCATATGGATGTTAAACATGATGTTACTAAATGATAAAAGAACCACTATCAAATATTCAGATGTCTTTGATAAAAAAGGTGAATTAACCGAAGGCGGACATACATTATTATATGATAAAAGTAAGGGTTACATATCATATTTAAGAGGTGAAAATCCTATTACATTCCCTCTAAGACTTACACCCAAGTATCTAAAAGAAAGTACTGGATCACTCATGTATCCACTTTACACAAAAGATAAAACTAATAGCATCATGTTTGGTCCAAAAAGACCCAAACTAGATTTAACAGGGAAACCAATTAGAGCAGATGAAAAATTTAAATTTTTAGAATTATTTGGATCAAAAATGCGAGGACTTCAAGAAAGTGTTTATAATTTTGCGGTAGAAGATATTCTAGAAAAGAAACCCGATCTAGATTTGAGTCAGCAGGGCGTAGACAATGTTATGTTGTTACAATTAGCTGATTTTGTGTATCCGGTAACAAGCACCGATAAAAAAAATCTAACAAAAAAAGATTTAGTAGAAGGAACAATCAGTATAGGTGATTTTTATGGATCAAAAGGTATCACTAATAGTTTAAGTCGCAAAGGTGGAAGTTACACATACAAGGATAAAAAATATCCCTTTTTTGATAGAGATTTTGTTCAAAATCATTCTGCTAAAATGAATACCTTATTAAATTGTATCGATAATTCAGAGGGTATCATATTCATTTACACAAACTATATTGATTCTGGTATTATCCCATTACAACTAATGTTAGAACACAACGGATACAAACGATATGATAAACGAAAAATGTTATCTTACCCCGAATATAAATCATCATTAGACAAACACGCGTGTAAAAGAGAATTAATGTCTTATAATGGTGTAAAAAAGTCTGCTGCGGGCGAAGAATTCAAACAGGCGACATTTATGGTAATAGATGGTTCGGCTAATAAAAAAGAATTAGCAGAACAATTGAATATAGTTACCTCAAAAGGTAATAATAAGGGTCAACGCATCAAAGTAATATTAGGAACGGTTGCTGCTTCAGAGGGTTTAGATTTTAAGAGAATTAGAAACGTTCATATTTTAGATCCATGGTTTCACTTGAATCGGATAGAACAGACGGTCGGACGAGGTATTCGTTTTTGTTCGCACGCAGATTTATCAGATAATCAAAAGAACGTAACTGTTTATTTACACGCAACAACTCTACAATCTGATAAGGAATCGATAGATACGCATATATACCGATATGCTGAAAATAAATCAATCCAAATAGGCAAGGTTGAAACTGTCTTAAAAAAAAATGCGGTAGATAGATATTTATATGAAAATGTTAATGTAATTTCACAAAATAGTCTCAATACAGTCAAAGTAAAACCGTCTATTTATCGGTCTAAAGAAATATTAGTGGATCCCACCGACAAAGCATACTCCAAAGTGTGCTCATATATGAGTGAATGTGATTATAATAAAGATTTAGTAGTAGATTACGATGTTGAATTAAACAAAGATACGTTTTTAGATGTGTATTCCAAGAATGCGATTCAAAATATAAAAAAGAAGATATCTCAACTCTATAGTGATTTCTATGTATTTAGGTTAGATTCTATTTTGGGACTAATGGATGAATATGGTTTCACCTATGATGAAATGATATATCAAGCATTAAGTGAAATGATAAATGAAAAATACATTATTTTTTCTAAGTCAAAATCCAGTGGCTACATCATTAATCGTGGTGACTATTATATATTTCAACCGTTTTTGTATGAAGATAGTTACTTACCCTTACAGTATAGAATAGATTACAAAGAGGTTAAACAAACTGTTATAAAATTAGAGAAAGTTAATAATTTAATGGATAAACCATCGTTTTCTAACAGTTATACACTAGATTCTATTATGAATATTTACAACGATACAATCACTGAATATATTGATGAGTTATTTATTACCTTGTTAGATGAATTAACCGATATATATTCTGAATTAGATTTATATCATAGAGCAACACTAGGTTACATCTTTGATAGATTAAGATTAACCGATAAATGTGGTATCTTATATGCTAACCTGAAGTATACTGAACTAAGCGAAAGTAAATATCATAATGAATTTAGAATCGTGCTAGAACCGTATTTACTGTATTCTAATAATGATGATGAATATTATTTTGGAGAAGAACAAAAATACTATAAAAATTTAAAATTATTTGGATTTTATCTTTATTTTCAAGATAAACCAATATTTTTTGAGTATTATAATGAAGAAATACAGTTATGCGATGATATACAATTAGTCAATATAGAAAAATCGCTCAAGCGGTTTAAAGGATCAACTATCGGTAATAAATTTAAACAACATACTCCTTTATGGGGATACAGTATTAAACGGATTAAGAGCAAAGAAGAAGAAACCGTGTTTAAATTTGTTCAACCTGGTACAAAAGAAATTAAATTTCCACCGGGGCCCGGTAATGTTTGTATCGAAAATAATTTAGGCAGCAGTAAAGCAAAAATAAACCAACTCGTAGAAAAATATTTACCAGAGTTATCGGGTGTTCTAGAACCGTATTTGAGTAAAAATAAAAAAGAAGGTAACAAAGGGGAGTTATCTTTGCTACTGGAGTTAGCTTTTAGATACAAACCAGAGATATCATATTATGCTATGGATCAAGTGTGGTTAAAATATTTGTAAATTTCTAAAAAGAAATTTGATTCACAAGGTGAAACCTTCCTTATTAAATTTCTAAAAAGAAATTTGATTTAAATATAAAATATATAGTATACTAGAATAATGGTAGACTATATCTCATCGCAACTGCTGACAACATCCATCAATGTTGAAATGAAAAACATTAAAGGTGATATAAACGAATTGCTATACACATTACTAAAGAAAAAATATGAAGGAGTTTGCAACAAAGATGGATACATTCAAATCGGTAGTTTGCAAATTATAAATAGATCTATAGGGGAAGTAAAAACCATTAATAATACAAGTTATATAGTATATGAAATAACATATCAAGGAAATATATATTCACCCGTTAAAGGCACCAAACTAGATATAATTGTAAATTCTCTAACAAAGATGGGTATCATCGGTTATTTAAAAGATAAAGATGATGATACAATTGAAAATAGTCCATTTATAGTTATCGTCCCTAGAGAATATTTTAAAGACGGTTCAATAGATGAGTATGATACAAATAGTAAATTAAAAGTAGAAATTGTAGATTCTAGAATTAAATACATGTCAAAAAATATACAAGTAGTCGCTAAACCCGTTTAGATACTAAATAGTAATATGTCTATTATATTTATATGGATACACTATCTGTTGATACAGTATATGCTGATAAAATATACACTATACAAACATATCTGTCCAAAAATGATAATAAATATTTTAATATCCTAAGTAATATAATAGATAAACATAATCTAGAACATTCATCTAATATGAATGGTATTTTTTTAAATTTATCAACACTCAGCGATATGGTAATAGATGATATATATATTAATTTTATTAATAATCAATCAACAGATGATGTTGTCTATAATGAAGTTAAAAAAGAAAAAAAACCTAAAAAAAAACAGAAAACATTTACAAAAGAAACAATAACATTGGACAAATTTGATAAGTATTTATTACAACTATCTAGAACTAATATCAGTATTTAAACATAACACCTCAAAGTAATATAGAAATGGATTTGCTATCAAAGTTAACATCTACGAAAACATATTGTGAAAATATTAAAGAATCAACTTACGTTCAAAGGGTAACAGATTCAGTTGAAACTACCGACAAAGTATATCAAGATATTAATAATCTGTTTATCGATAATTTTGATCCCACGTGCACCATCATTGAAGAAAAAGATAAAGATATATACTTTATTCAACGCTTATTAGAGATAGCCACCGATATTGATGAGAAGGGTGAAACACATTATCATAATTTTAAATATTCGAAACAAATGAAACCACAATTAATTCAATCCGGTCTACAAACACCCAATACTCTTTCATCGGTAATTTATTTAGGGGATCTATACAAAGTTACGCCTGTTATTTATATTGATTCTCTACAGACAAAAGTTGTTATATCACAAAAAACTCGTTCCAATATTCATATCCTTTATAAGGATGGAACATTTGTTGAGCTAGATGAACCACCTGAGTTCAAAGAAGGTTCATACGATGATCTAAAAGAGTGTTTTGTGCTAAATGTTAAAAATCTAGGCGTGTATCATAGTGAGTTACAACCTATTGGGAAATACAAAGTCACGGAATTAGTTGAATTAGCCAATAAGATTAATTTACCTTTAGAAGAAAATGGTAAAAAGAAAATCAAAAAGCAACTGTATGATGATATTAATTTATATTATCTAAATCAATCCTAATTAATTTATATTATCTAAATCAATCCTAATTAATATATATGCTATATTATAAAAATGGGTAGAAGTGTTCGCAGGAATAATGTGAGTAGGAAGACTAAGCGTAAGAATTTAAGTAAAAGGAATCGGCGTAAGAATTTAAGTAAAAGGAATCGGCGTAAGAATTTAAGTAAACGGAATTTAAGTAAGAATCGTTTATATGGTGGAAGTTTTACTTCTGAAAGCGTGGATGCCATGCGGCGTGATGCAGAAGCAAGAGGTGTAACTCTGCTACAACAGGGTTCGGATAATATGGCAGAGGCGTCGTTGATGTCGCGCCGCGCTGCTGGGAAAGGAGATAAATTGTTTAAGTTGGCGGACGATGGAAAGAAGCCGTCGACGTCCGGCGATGCCAATTCAGCAGCTATTATAGCCAAGCGGACTGCCGAAATCACAGGTTTGGTGGTTAAATTAAGAGATCCTAGCGTATTACAAGCCGCGGTTACAGAACTACAGGTTAATAATAAACATCTCATGGAGCTTTACATTCGTAGGGCATTCACTGAAGACAAAAGCGATGCGATGCGCCAGAAGGCCGGGCGGTCGGTCCCCAAGGTGTCCAAGGCGATCAGAAAGTTGTCAGAAGACCTTTCGACATGGTTGCGAGCGAATTATAGTGATGTTGTTGATTTAGAATTAGATAAATTCACCAAACGCGTGGAAAGATATTATGTTGATTGGGACGATACTGACAATAATCTGAAATCACGTTGGAAAAAGTTTCCCAAGAACCTTCAGGACAACCCCTTTGCTAAATTATTGCTTCTTACCGACCATTACCGCGTAACTGATATGGTTACCAAATCGATCGAAGACACTACGGTGACCGAGGGAGTCCTTACGATGTTGGC
>Ga0206130_10005507_pt1 | contig 14936 bp, 22 predicted proteins | sample Helgoland_Spring_9_FD_148637 | JGI IMG/M metagenome (GOLD analysis project Ga0206130, IMG submission 148637) | Pelagic subsurface seawater microbial communities from Kabeltonne, Helgoland, North Sea - Helgoland_Spring_Bloom_20160512_1 | ecosystem: Environmental > Aquatic > Marine > Epipelagic ... | reverse complement strand
GGACTGTACAACATAACTTAGATAAATTTCCTTCATGCACTATGGTCTTGTCAACAGGACAGCAAGGCTATGGAGATGTAACTTTTATAGACGAAAACAATTTAACAATAACGTTTTCCGGAGCTGTTTCCGGTAAAGCATACATAAACTAACTATGGCAATACCTTTTTTAAATAACCTAGACATTACCGACAATCAGTTGCTTAATGCTAAACTACACGTAACACCTACACCTCCCACGGCGGCTGCTGGACAAATATACTTTGACAGCACGGCAAGTCCTTCTAGCAATTTAACAGCTAAATACTATTCAAATGGCGCGGACCAATGGGTGAGTCTAAAAGAATACTTTTTTCCTACAGGAACTTACATTACAGGAGCAGTAACAGGTACTACGCCTAAGCCTATTATAACTTTTGACTTAAATGCAGTAGATGGCACGTCGGCTGCAGGAGAGCGTTATTTAACTAAAACAAATAAGTGGGCTGAGATAAGCACAATACCTGGAACTTACGAGTGGGAAATAGAAGGCGACAGCGGAGGTCCGCAAACCGTAGCGTCGGGTGATGTTGTTACTTTTGTGGGAGGAACTAATGTTTCAACTGTTTTAGTAGGTACTACGCTTACTATAGATTCAACAGATCAGTTTCAAGGTACAGTTACAAGTGTTAACTTTACAACTGATGGTAATGCTTTAAATGTTGTTTCAAATACTATAACAACATCTGGAACAATGACTGGTGTTTGGCAAGGTGCTTCGAGCCAATATGTAAACGGTGAAGGTGACTTGCAGGATATAGCTTCAATACCTGGAACCTATGAATGGGATATAGCTGGAGATTCTGGATCTGGTACCGTTGGATCTGGAGATACCATTAATTTTGTGGGAGGAACTAACGTTACAACTGCATATTCAGGCACTACATTAACTATAAACTCTACAGACCAGTTTCAAGGTACACTTACTAGTATAACTGAAGGACCTGGTATTACAGTAACTGCATCACCTACTTCACCTACCGTAGCTGTAGATTACTTAGGAGCTGATAACTACATAGTTAATCGAGGAACTGATGTAGCTGACTCCGACGATAGTATACCTTTTAACAAAAATAACGCTAGTGATACAGTTAAGAAAACAACTCTTGGGACTATACCTGTATCAGCTTTAACGCTAGTTAAAAATTATATCGATAGCTCTGTATCAGGAGGTGTTTACTACCAAGGTGGTTACGATCCTACAACTGATTTAACTTCACCGGGCAACTACGGTCTTCAAACGCCGCCAAGCCCTAACATTATAGAGATTGGTTGGATGTACACTGCAACAGCTGATGGCACTTTCTTTGGTGAACAACTCAGAGTGGGTGATGTACTTATTGCTGAAATAGATGCGCCTACGTCTTTATCTGACTGGACAACAGTTCAAAACAACATTGACTTAGCAACTGACATTGTAGTTGGGCTTGGAAATGTAGTTCCTGGACCTAGTAACACTATAACTGCGCCGTACTCTAACGGAACCGCTACTTTAGATGTTGTTGATTCAACGCCTTCCCAAAAAGGTGCTGTTATTGTTGATGCTGGTACTGGTATAAGTGTTTCATACGCCTCAGGTACAGCTACAGTAACAAATACAGAGACAAATTCAAACAATACTTACGCTGTAACAATAAGCGATACAACTACTATAAACCACGGTTTATCAACTAAAGACGTCATTATTCAACTATACGATGTTGTAACTAATGAAACTGTTTATGCAGACATCGTGAGAGTTAATACGTCTCCTTACGACACAGCAACAATTACATTTTCAGCAACACCAACCAATGATGTTAGAGTATTAGTGCAAAAAATAGGATAATAATAAAATTTAATACATGAAGTTTAAAAATTATATTGAGACTGAGTCCGGCATAAAAGACACGAGTACTTCTCCAGGTACAGCTGGTCAATTACTGTCTTCTACAGTTGCCGGCACGTCTTGGATAGATCAAAATACGATTTCTTCTGGAACATCAGAAGTTGTAGACATACAAGTTAAAAACATATCTTCAGCAAACGGTGGTATTAATCTATCTAAGGGAGATCCAGTTTACATATATGGAAGCGTAGGCGCTTCAGCTAGACTTTATGTTGATTTAGCGGATGCTGACTCTACGGCAACTAACAATTTAGGTGATGGTAAAATGCCTTGTGTTGGTTTATTAGATCAAGATTTATCTCCAAACGGAGAAGGGACAGCAACTGTTGTTGGTAAGTTAAGAAACTTAATTACAAATCCAATAGATGGAGATGTTCCAAATGAAAACGACACAGTTTATGTAAAATCAGGAGGCGGACTTACTTTAACGAAACCAACTGGCTCTACAAATCTTATACAAAACGTAGGTCAAGTAGGTAGAGTTAGCACATCAAGTGACGGTAATATAGTTGTAGCCGCTTTACTTAGGTCTAACGATGTACCTAACTTGCCAGAGGGTAGAATATGGATTGGTGATGGAAACACAATAGTTTCAGACACTGTTTATGTAGATGAGCCAAACAATAGAGTTGGAATTGGAACAACGACTCCTTCTACAGACTTAGAGGTAAGCTCAACTGGTGTTAACGGTATAGTTATATCTAAGACCTCAAACCAATCCTTCGTAAGCGGAAGATTGTTTTTTACTACAGACACACTAGCTGAAGGATTTGCATTATTCAATTCAAATGGAACGCTTCAAATAAACTCAGCAGCTGTACCTAACGATACTTCTGGAAATAATAAAATAAGTATAATTGGAAGCACAGGCAACGTCGGTATTGGAACAACTACTCCAACTAGTAGACTGCACTCAGTTACTACGCAGAGTGGACCAGTGGATTACACAAACCGCGCAGCAATATTAGGAATAAACAATAGTACAGACACGCTTTACGCTAATTCCGTTGGTGTAGCTGGAAAAGTAAGTACTTCAGGAGGTTTTGCTATATACGGAGACGCTAGTTTAGCAGGTGGATGGGCTGGATATTTTGATGGTAAAGGTTATTTTTCAGGAAACGTTGGGATTGGTACTGGTTTTCCAACTCAAAAACTTCACGTAAATGGAAACGCTAGATTAACTGGTTTATTTTATGATGGAACTAACTCAGGTGGTACTGCTGGACAAATACTATCTTCAGACGGAGGTCAAACCGAGTGGATAGACGGATCAGCTATACCAGGTGTACCAGCAGGATCAGGTACTATAAACTACCTAGCTAGATGGACGCCTGATGCTAACACTTTAGGTATTGGAGTTACATATGACAATGGAACTAACGTCGGGATAGGAACGACTAATCCAGGTTCAAAATTAGAAGTTGACGGAGAAATAGACGCTAGTGGAGGTGATGGCTACAGAATAAATGGAAAACCTTGGGCAGAGGAAAGCACAAATAACTTGAGGTTAGGTGATTGGGATGGTGAAGGTTTTACTACTAGTATATTTGATGACAACTCTACTGAGGTAGTTAGAATAGGAAACTACGGTACAATGATTAAGTGTTATGCTTTAACTTCAACTTTTGGTGCAAACGCTTCGCTTGCGGTAGGTACTGCAGGTGCTACTTCTTCTGGTGCAGCAGTTATAACTTTAAGCAACAGTGATACTACAGGTAACGCTGGTGACGCAACAGGAATTATTCAATTTGCTATGAAAGACGATGCCGGCAGCCTGGGATATACCTCGGCTTCGATACAAGGCTCTATATTTCAAGCACCTGGCTCGGGTAATGGCGGAGGCGGTGTTTTAGATTTTCTAACAGCACCAGCGATTAGTGGCAGTTCGCCTCAAACCAGAATGCGTATTAAAGATAGCGGCAATGTTGGGATTGGGACAACTAGTCCTAGCTCAATACTACACCTAGAAGACACAACCCCTACTTTAAAAATATTAAGCAACCAATATTACGGCAACTCTGCAATTAACATGGGGAACGGCGGGTCTGAAGCAGGTTTTATAACGTGTTTCAACAATCCTGGGATTAGTAGCTTAGAACTTAGATATGACAACGGAGCTTTTGGTGATGCAGCAATAAGAGTTGGACAAAGAAACTTAGAATTCAGGATTGACGGCGGAACCGCTATGTACATTAACTCATCTAAAAATGTCGGCATTGGAACAACTGGTCCTGGTGAAAAGCTAACTGTAGCTGGGAATATTTCAATAACATCGCCAAACTCTTTTTTAGTTAAAAACGGGGATAGTAATCATGGGTTAAAATATGGCTATAACACTTTTGCCTCAAATCCAACAGACGGGCCAATTCTATATGGGTGGGATGCTGGAGGATTAGGTACAAAACGTAATTCTGAAAATATAGCATTGTATTGGAATTATTTAGGAAACGTTGGTATTGGAACGACTATCCCTGCTTATCCACTCGATGTAAGTGGAGAAATACATTCTTCTACTTACGTTAGTGCTACGGCTGGACTTGGAGTTGACAGCACAACTGGAACACTTGGTAGAGGTATATCTTTATACGCAGGTCCTTCGTTATATCCACAATATGGACTGTTGTTTGCACAAACGGTAGATCTAGGTACTTATGGAGGTGTAAGCGGAGACTGGGCTACATATATGACAATGAGTGGAACTTCTACTAGAGGTTGGATATGGAAAGCTGGAACTACAAATAGTACTGGAGGTAACGTAGCTAGTATTAGTGGTGTTGGCCAATTAACTTTAGCATCAACAGCTACAGCTACAAACTTTATACTGTCTTCTGACGAAACGCTAAAAGATAACATAAAAGAAGTAGACACTAAACACGTAGATGTCGACTGGAAAAACTTTGAATTAAAATCTGAGCCTGGAATTAAAAGAGCAGGTGTTATAGCTCAAGAGCTAGAAATTAAACACCCTGAGTTCGTAAGAACAGCAGACGATGGATTAAAGTCTGTAGCATATATAGATTTATTAATAACTAAAATTGCTGAGTTAGAAGCAAGGTTAGAAAAGCTAGAAAAATAATGGCTATTCCAGATAATGATACGTTTTCACTACAAGATGTAGCTGATTATCCAGATTTTTCTAAACAAAACCCAAATGATTTAATAGCTTGTTTTTCCGCTGCTAATGTTAATGGAAATTTATTTGACCCTAATTATGAGGGTGATAGAGATGAACTATATAATTTTAGGAACTATGATGGACCTTGGGTTGGAAGACTTATGACGGTAGCCAACGTGACTACATCAAGCTCCAATTCTTGGTCTAGTAGGTCTAACGCGGTTTCAAGTGACTTAATTGGCCATGATGTTAAAGTTGTGTGGAAATATACAAGCGGAAGCACTTGGTCTAGTGATTTTCAAATTGGAGGTAATTTAACGCTGTTTGGAACAACTTTTGATCTAGATACTTATTCAGGAACCCCTTTTCAAACAACTAGAGTTGACACGTCTAGCTATAGTAATGCTGTTTTTTATGACATTATAACTGGCACTACTCCTATGAGGTTTAATAAAAGATCTACAAGTGGCACACCTTCTGGCGGAACAGGGGTAGTCCCATCCCCACCTTCACCAGGGGACAATACTTACTACTATGCTGAAGCATCTGCCGGCAGCCCTAGTGGTAACCCAGGTAAGGATTTTTGGTTAAGAAGCCCTACTATCTCAGTAACAGCTAATAATTTAGATATAGATTATTGGGTTGGGTTTTATGGCACAGCTATGGGGCCAGGTTGGAGTGTCTATGTAGAAGTAATAACATAATAAATATAAAATAAACATAAAAATGGAAGTAACTTACGATTGGAATTGTAAAACAGTAGATGTACACCCTCAAGAAGAAGGGCAGACAGATGTAGTGTATAATGTACACTGGAACGTAACAGGTGTTGAAGGAGAATATTCAGTAACTAATATAGGTACTCAAATTGTACCTTTAAGCGAGGGTAGTACCTTTATACCATTTGAAGACTTAACTAATGAAATAGTAGTTGATTGGACAAAAGAAGCCATGGGAGAAGAAACTGTGGCAAGTATAGAGACTAGTATTGCTAATCAAATACAAGACTTAATAACCCCAACATCTGTAACAATGACAATAGGGGAGTAAATATCGAGCAAAACGAGTAATAATAGCCATATGCTACAAGAGCATAAAACCAATGTCAATTTTAAAACCAAAACCAATGACACTTTTTTACCAGACTGAATCGTGGAGTAGTCACCCACAACCAGGCAAAAGCCAAGTTAAACTATGGAAACACATAGCTAACAAAGAAAACTGGAGAATTGTCCAGCTTATCAATGGATTTTACCAAACAGAGTACCAAGACATCAAAGATCCAGAAAACTGGCATGATGTTACCAGGCGCGAAACTTTAGAAGGAGCTGAAACAGCTATCGACCAAACAGTAGCGCACTATTTAAAGAAAGTTGAATTTATCGACGGACCCAAAATAGTAAAGACCTTTAAATAAACCACACTCAATTAAATTAAATTAAATCAAATATGGACGCAATTGTCAAAAACCTTAACTTCGGCGAAGACGCTAGAGTTAACGTATTTAAAGGAATAGAAAAGCTCACAAAAGCTGTTAGCTCCACACTCGGGGCTAGCGGCAAATGTGTGATGCTAGAAGATCATACTGGAAAACCAATTATTACAAAAGACGGTGTTACAGTAGCAGATTCAATAATCTTGCGAGACCCAGTGGAAAACATGGGTGCAACACTTTTAAAAGAAGCAGCAAGAAAAACAGTGAGAGAAGCAGGTGATGGTACAACCACAGCCACAGTCTTAGCTCACGCTATATTAACTGAAGCTTATAAGGTTTCAGATAAAACAAATTCAAGAGAATTAAAAGAAGGTATTAATAGCGGTGTTGATAAGGTTGTAAAATACCTAGAGAGTGTTTCGTTACCAGTTGAAGGGGACATGATTGACAATATCGCTACTATATCTACAAATAACGATCCAAAGCTAGGTGAGATTATAGCCGACGCTTTTAGAGCTGTAGATAACACAGGGATTGTAATGATGGAAACGTCACAAGATGGAAAAACAGAAATTGAAATTGTAGATGGTGTTCAATACGAAAAAGGTCTTACAAACTCTCATTTTATAACTAACGTTCAAAATAAATCAGCTGAACTAGACAATGCGTTAGTATTGTTATTAGAATCACCAGTTGATACAATAAGACAGATTCAACCTGTGCTAGAGTATGTAATAAAAAACAACAAACCCTTGCTGATTATCGGCGATTTAGAAACGGGTGTTTTATCTGCTTTAGCTATGAATAAAAACAAAGGCAACATAAGAGTAAATGTTATAAACGGTCCTACTCAAGGAGTTAACAAGCAAGAGATGTTACAAGATCTAGCGCTTCTAACGGGTGCTACAATTATAAACGAGGATTTAGGTGACGATATGGATTTAATCCAACCAGAGCACTTAGGAATGTGTTTAAGAGCTGTTACAACCCACGATGAGACTATACTTCAATTTGAAGAGTCAGGTCCAATGATTTTAGCTACAATTGATAAGCTAAAAAGAGATTTACTAGAAGCTACACAGGCTTATGAAATAATTAAGCTTGAAAAAAGATTAGGTATGCTTTCTGCTAGAGTAGCTATCGTAAAAGTAGGTGCCAACTCTGATATTGAATTAAAAGAAAAAACAGATAGAGTCGAAGATGCTATCTGCGCTACAAAAGCTGCTATTAAAGAAGGTATCGTTCCTGGAGGTGGTATAGCACTGTTAAATGCTGCGAAAAGTATAGTACCAAAGTCAGATGGTGAAAAGCTGCTCTTAGAAGCAATTAGAGCGCCATTTAAGACAATACTAGAAAATGCTGGCATAACAGACGTAGAACTGCCAAAAGCTAAAGGAAGAGGTTTAAATGTGGTTACAGGAAAAATGGTAAATATGATTAACTCAGGTATTATTGATCCTCTATTAGTTACCAAGAGCGCTCTTCAGAACGCAGCTTCAGTAGCGACAACTATATTATCAACTGATTGTGTAATCAATAACTTAAGAATTGATGAAAGCGATAGGTAGAAATTTAATAATAGAAAAAATAAAAGAAGGAACCACCAAAACAAAAGGTGGTTTACTTCTTGCAGAAAACCAACGTGAAGACATACGTTACACAGAGGCTGATATATTATCGGTTGGTGAACAAGTTGAAGGATTAAAAGAAGGTGATAAAATCTTTTTTGATCGACACGCGGGGCATAAGATAGAAATAGATAAAAAAACATATCACGTTATTAAAGCGCAAGATGTTGTTGTTGTTTTATGAAAAGGCTAGACGCAGATGACATAAAGAATATGAATCTGTTTAAACATTATCGTATAATACGTAAATGGGCTTGCAGAAACAACGACCTTAACGATGCTGATCTAGAGTTATTAATTTACTTAGACTGCATGGATATGTTTACAAAAAAAGATTTCGAAGCTGGTAGTTATTCCTATAGTTGGGATAACCGCCGCTGGAATCGTTTGTTAAAAGAAGGTTGGATAGTTGTTTGGAGAAAAAGAAATAGAACAACTCAAAAGTACCATATATACAAAACATCGTTTAAGTGTAAGCATTTAATCAAGCATATGTATAGAATTATACTAGGTCAAGATGATTTACCAACTAGTAACCACAGAAACAGTATAATGAAGGGTAAGACGTACACTGATAAAGTTCTTATAACTTCTATAAAAAATGTAAACAAAGATAAAGATAGATAATATGTATTCACCAAACAATCAAATAAGCACTATTGATCCTTTAACGGGTCAACCAGCTCAACAAATGACAAACGTACCGCCGGCTCAATCTAATACGCTAGGTAATGCTCAACCAGTTTTTAACGCTCAAGCACAACAAGCCGCTCAAGGTATCTATAATGGGGTTGATCAAAGACAAAACTCAGTGGGAGCAGCTCCTTTATTTAAAAAATGCAATAAAAAATACTAATATGAAAAACATTAAAAACTTAAAAGTAGATCTATCAGGTCAGGTAGGTGAAAACGCTATTTGGGACGGACCATTAAGCAAAGAAGGTTTTCCAATGGGAAAAGGATCTAGCTCTGGTATTTCAGGAATGGAAGTTTCTAAATACCCTTGTAACCACACTCCAGAAACACCTATCACACAGAAGGCAAAAGCTTATAGATAATGAACTTGTCAGATATAAAGCTATATGCTATGAATGCTGGGGCATTAGGAGTGACAACACTAACTCAATTGGAAACGCCTTTGAAGATATTTTTATTAATAATAACAATAGGTTATACAATATCTAAGTGGGTTAACCTTAAAAAAGAAGAGTAATGGCATATAAGCAATCACCATTTTTCATAACAGAAGCAGCTTACGAAGCCTCAAACCAAAAGATGCGTAAAGAAAACCCAGGGATGGGTAAAAGACTCACTAGTGGTACAGATCCTAGAAGAGTTTCATTTGCGTGTAGATTTGCGGGCATGAAAGGAGCTATGAAAGAAGCTAATGGAGAGCCAACTAAAAAAGCTAAAGCTTTAACAAAATGGGGTTTTGGTAGCGTAGAAGCTGCTAGAAACTTTTGTCAAAAAAATAAATCAAAAAAATAAATTATGAGCTTAATTAAAGAAAACACAAGTTCTCCTTTTAGACTAACTTTTCAGTCTTCGCGTGGTGCTCAAGGTGGTGCTTACGAAAACGTACCAACAACTGCCACGTATGGAAGCAATGAAGCTATTGTAGAAGCTATCGCTGGTATTGGAAAAGTTGCTGGAGGATTAGTAGCGCAAAAAATGGCTAAAAAAGACGCGGCTAAGGTTGATAAAAAAGCAAAAATCAACAAGTTTGAGCAAAAGCAAAAAAAAGAAATAGCAAGAAAAATATCTAGCGATAGTGATAATCTTGAAAAAGATGTTAAATCCGGCTTACCTACATCTCAAGAGGATTTTGGACTAGCTGAAATAACACAGCCAAAACTTTCTAATAGAGAAAAAAAAGCTAGAGGAATCTCATTTTAAATAAAACAAATGGCTTTTAAACTAAACAATCCACCTTTCCACATGGACAACACTCCAATATATCGAGTAGATATGGAAAATGGTGTTATGGGAAAAGCTAACAATAATGGTTCTATAACCATAAATAAAGATTTACATCCAGACCAAGTAGAAGGTGTAGTTGCTCACGAAAAAATTCATTTAGAACAAATGGATAGAGGTGATTTAGATTACGACGATAAATACGTATACTGGAAAGGTAAAAAATATTCAAGAGCACAAATGAAAGAAGGTGCTAAAAACTTACCTTGGGAAGCTGAGGCTTATAGAAGAGCATAATGAAGACATCTAAGACAGGTTATTTAAGAAACAGCCCTGATGTTAACAAGCCTCAAAATATTATACAAGGAGGTGATATAACAATGAAAGGAGTCGAGTTTAAAGTACTAGGTACTGACGACCGAGGATATACAAAAATAATGTACCCAGGATATGATTATAAATTTCCTAGCGCGAAATACGTAACAGAAACACCAATTAAAAAATAAACATTTTAAATTATATGTAATTATTATATTATAACAATTAAATTTAATATTATGAAAAAATTACTTATTACATTGTCTTTATTTTTTACAATACTAACATCTAGCGCTCAAAAATCTTTTGAGGGTGTTTGGGTAACGCCTGGATCTACTTACGAAACAGTTATTTTAGTAAGTGATTATGAGGTTTTACAAATTATAAATTACAGTTTTAAAGAACACGCACAACTTGAAGAAAAGATTTTAACACAGACAGATACAACTATGACAACTAAAATTTACAACCAAAAAAACGGTTATAAAATTTTGATGTCGTACACTGTTATAGATGAAAACAAGCTAGAGTGCAAGTTTACAGGAGATTACAATGAAACATTAATAATAAACAGAAAAAACTATAAATAAAAAAACATGGCGTTTAAATTAAGAAGCGCGGATTATAGTCCGCTAAGTAAGTCAGCAGGTGTACCTGTGTCTTTTCAATCTCCACTAAACCAAAAGTCGGAAATAGAAGCTAGAAGAGCAGCTAAAGAAGCAGCAAAAGCAGCAAGAGAAGCTGCGGATAATGAGAAGTACATTGCGAAAGAAGTAGATGTAAAAGGAGGTAGAATGTCTAATAAGACGATAAGAAAAGCCGCTAAATTTATATCAAAAAACGCTACCACGGACTCTAGTCTTGATACGGCTATTCAAGGTGGTCAATACAAAAATAAGACTGGAAATGTGTTTACTAGACTTGCTGGTAAAGATGTCACTAAAAGATCAGGGACCGGATCATACACTACTGTTGGTGATTTAGGTACAGGCGAAGCTCTTAGCGGAAAAGAAAGACGACAATTAAAGAAAGATGTAAAGTCTACTTTAAAAGAAGGTGGAAAAGGAATTACAGTTAAAGGCGGTAAAGTAACAAAAGGAACAACTCAAACAAAAACAATAAGACAAAGCAAAAAGCTATTAGCAGAAAGAGAAGCTAGAAGCGTAAAAAATACTGCTAAAAAAGCTGCTAGCGCTAAAGAAAAAGAAGCTAAGATGTCAGCTAGAAACGCCGCTAAAGAAGTGCGCGCTTCTAAAAAAGCTGCCAACGCTAAATCTTCAGCTGAATCAAAAGCTAAAGCTATAGCGGATAGAAAAGCTAGTAAAGAAGTTAAAGCAGGCACACCTCTACTGCAAGATACAAAAGCTGGTTGGGTAGAGACAGGTAGAACGTCGACTACTAGAAAAGGTAAAAATGAAGCAGGTGTTTCAGGTACTTTTACAGATGTTAATATAACTGAAGGAAGAAAGACTCCTGGTACAAAAACACCAAGAACAAAAAAAGAATTTTCTACAGATCCTACAGAAAAAGCTAAACAAAAACAATGGATAAAAGACAATCCAGAAAAATACATAAAAATTAAAGAAGGTAAAACAACACCGCCTAAAAACGAAACAAGATCAAACCTTAACACAACTTTCGTACCAGATAAACCAAAACCTACACCTACACCTAAACCTACACCTACACCTACACCTAAGAAAAAGAAGCCTTTGGTGTTAGACTCTGGCGGAAGTTCTAAAAGCAAAAGGAAAAAAGGTTTAAATCTAAGCAGTGGTCCATCAAAACGTAAAAACAGAGGAAGTGGACATCCTTGTAAGAGTTGTAATTAATGAAAAAAATAATTCAATGGCTATCAGGTGGCGTTATCAAAGAGATTGGTAACGTCATCGACAAGCTTACTACAACCGAAGAAGAGAGGTTAGAAGTAAAGAAGCAAATACAGCAGATACTAGAAGACGCAGATACTAAAGCTCAATTAGAGGTTAGTAAGCGTTGGGAAGCAGATATGAAGTCTGATAGTTTTTTAAGTAAAAACATTAGACCAATGATCTTAATATATCTGACTGTAATTTTTACGTCTTTAGCTTTTTTTGATGGTAACATTGGTGAGTTTGGACTAGCTAAAGAATATATACCAATATTTCAAACGTTACTAGTAACCGTATACGGAGCCTACTTTGTAGGTCGTACTTGGGAAAAAGCAAAATCAATAACAAACAATTAAATTAAATCAAATGAGTAAAAAAATCACAAAAGAACATTTAGAAAAAATTAATGCAAGCCAAGAAAAGCTAATGAGCTTGATTAATCAAATAGGCGTGTTAGAATCTCAAAAACACAGTTTATTGCATCAAGTTGGAGATGCTAATAAAGAAGTCGAAGACTTTAAACTTGTGTTAGAAAAAGAGTACGGACCTGTTAATATAGACTTAAAGACAGGCGAATATGAGTCTATTGAAGCTGACTCTAAGCTAGAAAAGGCTTAATATGTCATCTGTTGTAAGAAAAATAAGTATTGGTTCTGATTACAAAAATGATGCAATGCATTATTCTGTAGGTCAACAAGTCTATGGAGGTCACGAGATCTCACATATACTTCTTGACGAGTCTGATAACTCTTACAATATTCACATTAAGAAAAACAACGAGGTAATGCCATGGAAGAAATTCAATTCTCACATGGCAATATCTGTTGAATATGATTTGGAGTATTGAAAGGATTATACGACTTTATAGTAGAACCTTTAGGTGAAAAATACAGTAATAAAATAAAAATAGGTGATAAAGAGTTAGTTTTAAACACAAAGATTGAAGACTTCAAGTTTGTAAATAGACTAGCTAAAGTAATAGAAACACCTAAAGCTTTTAATACTGGTATTGATGTTGGTGATATAATTGTTATACACCAAAACGTGTTTAGAGTATTCTATGACATGAAGGGTAATAAAAAGAAAAGTAGATCTTGGTTCAAAGATGATTTGCATTTTTGCGCAATAGATCAAATTTATTTATATAATAAAGGTGACAAGTGGAGGTCTTTTGGAGACAGATGCTTTATTTCACCTATAAAAGATACAGAGTCTATAACGCTAGATAAAGAAAGAAGCCTTGTTGGTATATTAAAATATGACAATAGCTCCTTAAATGCGCTAGGAATTAATTCAGGAGACTTAGTTGGTTATACGCCAAACGGAGAATGGGAGTTTTTAATTGACGGAAAAAGACTATACTGTATGAAATCTAATGATATCGTAATTAAATATGAACACCAAGGAAACGAAGTTGAATATAATCCAAGCTGGGCAAAAAGCAGTTGAGGAATTAATCAAAGTGGCTAAAGAAGCTATTGTTGATTCAGATGACGATATATCAGCTGATAGATTAAAGAATGCTGCAGCTACAAAAAAGCTAGCTATATTCGATGCTTTTGAAATATTAAATAGAATAGAAGCTGAAGAGAATATGTTAAATGAAAAACCAGTAGAAGTAAAAGAAGAGAAATCTTTTAGAGGCTTTGCAGAAGGGAGATCTAAATAATGTACGAGCAAACTTTATATAAAGTATTAGAAGACCACATAAAGCCTAAGGTTCTAAAGAGAATGAATAGGTATAAGAAGTGGGAATATGGGTACAATAAAGAACACGACTTAATAGTTATAAGTAAAACTGGCGAAATAGGTGAGATATATGAGATACAAGATCTTGTTATAGCTTTGCCAAAAGAAAAAGAAATAGTTTCCTTCGAAGGAAACAAATGGTCGCACACTGAATACCCAAAAGAATTAAGTAAAATTAAATCCGTATTTGACTGGGAAGAATACCCGTTAGATTTTAAAGAAAAGTGGTATGATTACATTGATAAAGAATTTACAAGGCGTGAAGAGGGTTTTTGGTTTATTAACAAAGACAAGCCTACTTATATTACTGGCACTAACTATATGTACTTGCAGTGGAGTAAGATTGACGTCGGGCAACCAGACTTTAGGGAATCAAACAGATTATTCTACATATTCTGGGAAGCTTGTAAAGCCGACACGCGTAGCTATGGGATGTGCTACCTTAAGAACAGAAGATCCGGTTTTTCGTTCATGGCAAGCGGGGAGACAGTTAACCAAGCAACAATATCTACAGATGCACGCTTTGGTATACTCTCGAAATCTGGACCCGATGCAAAGAAAATGTTTACTGACAAAGTTGTCCCAATATCAGTCAACTATCCATTTTTCTTTAAACCAATACAAGACGGTATGGATCGCCCAAAAACCGAACTGGCATACAGAGTTCCAGCCTCGAAATTCACAAGGCGTAAACTCGACTCAAACGAGAAGCTACAGGAAATCACCGGCCTCGACACAACGATCGACTGGAAAAACACGGGAGACAACTCGTATGACGGTGAGAAATTAAAACTACTAGTACACGATGAAAGTGGAAAGTGGGAAAGACCTACCAACATATTAAACAATTGGAGGGTTACAAGAACTTGTTTAAGACTAGGTTCAAGAATTATAGGTAAGTGTATGATGGGATCAACATCAAATGCTTTAGATAAAGGAGGAGATAACTTTAAAAAACTTTACAATGATTCAGACG
>Ga0206130_10005500_pt1 | contig 14960 bp, 18 predicted proteins | sample Helgoland_Spring_9_FD_148637 | JGI IMG/M metagenome (GOLD analysis project Ga0206130, IMG submission 148637) | Pelagic subsurface seawater microbial communities from Kabeltonne, Helgoland, North Sea - Helgoland_Spring_Bloom_20160512_1 | ecosystem: Environmental > Aquatic > Marine > Epipelagic ... | reverse complement strand
AGACGCAATGCAACCTATTTGAGAAGATTTGAGCGTCTATGCTATCTTTGAGGGCGTTTTTCTTGTAGATTGACGTATTGACTCAAGTGACATACGCCCTGTGCCTAGTGGGAACGCCATGCTACATGCCCCCACATGAGCAAATTACCCAACAAAGCCGCGATCCTGACTTGGATCACTGAAAACCCCACCCAGACCGCCAAGCGCGATATCGCGAAGGCGTTTGGCATCAAGGGGGCGAAGCGGATTGATCTCAAACGCATCCTGAAAGAGCTGGAAGCAGAGGGTCATCTCACCAAGCGTAAGAAAACCTTCCGCGATCCGGATAGTCTACCGCCTGTTTCTGTCTTGCAAGTCATCGGCCCTGACAGCGACGGTGATCTCACCGCGAAAGCGATGGACTGGGAGGGGACTGGCCCACAGCCCGAAATCCTGATCATCCCGAAACAAGGCGACAAAGCGCTGGGCGCGGGGGATCGCATCTTGGCGCGTGTGACAAAGATCAAAGGTGCCGGAAACCTCTATGAGGCGCGCCTGATCCGCCACATCGGGGCCAATCCCGAACGCATCATCGGTATCTTCCGTCAAAGCCATGAAGGCGGGCGTATCCTGCCTATCGACAAGGGCGCTGCGAAGGAATGGGAGGTGCCTGCGGGTGCCGCAGGCGGTGCGAAAGACGGCGAACTCGTTGAAGCAGAGCTCACCGGAACGAAGGCCCGCATGGGCCTGCCGCGCGCGCAAATCGTGACGCGTTTGGGGGATCCGACTGCGCCCAAAGCCGTTTCGCTCATCGCAATCCATCAACACGGTATCCCTGATCATTTCCCCGATGAGGTGATTGCTGAGGCAGATGCCAAAGAGCCCGCTGGCCTAGAAGGTCGCACCGATCTGCGCGATGTGCCGCTGGTCACAATCGACCCCTCTGATGCGCGCGATCACGATGATGCGTGCTACGCTGAACCTGATACGGACCCCGCCAACAAAGGCGGTCACATCCTTTGGGTCGCGATTGCCGATGTGGCGCATTACGTCACTCCCGGGTCTGAACTCGACCGTGAGGCGCGCAATCGCGGAAATTCCAGCTACTTCCCTGATCGCGTTGTGCCTATGCTACCGGACCGCTTGTCTGGCGATCTTTGCTCGCTGCACGAGGGCGTCTCTCGCGCCTGTATCGCTGTGCGGATTGTCATTGATAGTGAGGGTCAAAAGCTCTCCCATGAATTCAAACGTGGCTTGATGAAATCGCCTGCATCGCTGAACTACACCGAAGTGCAACAAGCGATGGACGGTAATCCGAACGAGAAAACCGAGCCTTTCGTTAGCACCGTTCTGCGCCCGCTTTATGCGGCCTATGCGGCGCTGAAAAAGGCCCGCGCAGAGCGTCAACCGTTGGAATTGGACCTGCCAGAGCGCAAGATCATTTTGGACGAAGCGGGCAAAGTCACCTCTGTCGCTTTTGCGGAGCGTTTCGATGCGCATCGCTTGATTGAAGAATTCATGGTCCTCGCCAATGTTTGTGCCGCGGAAACCTTGATCGAGAAGAAGCAGCCGCTCTTGTTCCGCGTGCATGAAGAACCGTCGCAGGAGAAGCTCAACGCGCTTCGTGAAACGGCTCAAGCGGCAGGTTTGACGATGGCGAAGGGGCAGGTGTTACAGACGCGTCACCTCAATCAACTCTTGAAGCAAGCGGCTGATACGGATGAGGCGGAGTTGATCAATATCTCGACTCTCCGCTCTATGACGCAAGCCTATTACGCACCTGAGAACTTCGGTCACTTCGGTCTCGCCCTGCGCAACTATGGGCATTTCACCTCGCCTATTCGTCGTTACGCTGACCTGATCGTGCACCGTGCTTTGGTCACTGCACATGGCTGGGGCAAGGATGGTTTGACGCAAAAGGATGCAGATGGTCTCAAGGAGACCGGTGAACATATTTCGCAAACAGAGCGTCGCTCGATGGTTGCGGAGCGTGACACGACAGATCGCTATCTCGCGGCCTTCCTAAGTGAATATGTGGGCCAAGAACTTGGCGGTCGCATCAGTGGCGTCGTCAAGTTTGGGGTCTTTGTGAAACTCGATGCGACGGGTGCGGATGGGCTTATTCCTGTGCGCTCGCTTGGGCGTGAGTTCTTCCATTTTGATGCGGATAGCTCGACCTTGATGGGATCTGACACTGGACTGACGATCAGTCTTGGGCAGCGTGTCACGGTCAAGCTCGCCTCGGCCACGCCGCAGACGGGTGGTGTCGAACTGGAGATGCTTACGCTGGATGGCAAAGAAATGCCAAAGGGCGGTGGCGGCGGCTACAAAGGACGTGGCCAACCAGCCCGACGCAAGGCAAGCAATGCCAAGCGTAAGGCGGATAAGGTGAAGCGCAAAGTGAAGCGGACGCGTTAAAGTTTTGGGTAGGCCGCGTCACGCACGCGCGCCACATATGCAGGCAGGCCGTCCCATCCTTTGAGCAATTCGCGCGCACCTGTTTTGACGGGTAGGTTTATGATCATGTCGAGCACAGGGGCGATCGCAGCATCTGCTGCGGTGGGTTTCGCGCCGAATAGAAACGCTTGATCGCCAAGCTGTGTGCTGAGCGCATTCAGGTCGAGCATCATCCGAGCTGCACGCTCGTCTTCAGAAAATTGAGCAGTGCCTTGGGCAATCATTTTGGCGCGCACGCCTTTGCGCAGTTGGCGCGTGAGAGAGCCGCGAATGAGCCAAGGGATCGTTTTGAAAAACTCTGCTCGGGTGTGTTCCCAGCTTTCATCAACGAGCCAACGATCATGGACGAGAATGTTATAAAGGCCTGCTTCACACATTTGGATGAGCGCGTGTGACTGGGCTTTTTGGTCCGCTGACAGACCTTTGTTGAAATCCACGCCCTTGTTTTCGAGATACATTTGAATGCTTGCGCTGTCGGGGATCAATTCTGTGCCAGCGCGCAAGACGGGCAAGCGACTAAGGGGCATTTTGCGGGGGTCGTGCAGGTACTCCGGTTGCCATTCTTGGCCTGACATTTGCAGCAGGCACATCGCTTTGACGCAGTAAGGGCTATGGCTGGGTGCGCCGAAACTGCCGGGGAACGTGAGTAGGGTGAGCATCGTGTTTCTCCTGATTTTCTGCTACCCTTGCTATGGCACGCTACTGACATTTATTGTCAGTAGGTTCTGTTAGAGTGAAAATATGTCTCGCACCGCACGTCTGTTCCAATTGATGCAAGCCCTTCGTCAATCTGCGCCCCCTGTTCGGGCGGAAAATTTGGCGGGTGAGATGCAGGTTTCGCTGCGAACCATCTACCGCGACATTGATAGTTTGCGCGATCTTGGGGCCGTGATCGATGGGGAAGCGGGGTTTGGTTACACACTGATCGAGGACGCGACGTTGCCGCCGTTGGGGTTTGATGATGAGGAAATAGAAGCGTTGGTTCTAGGGTTGCGCGAGGTTGGGCAAACGGGTGATCCATCTTTGGCAGAGGCTGCGAAGCGTGCATTGAGCAAGCTCAAAGGACGCCTCCCGCCGAGCCAGTCACATCGTTTGGAGCATGCTGTTTTGTCGGCGCGGCGTTTCAGAGAACGCCCAAAACCAGGGATTGATCCGAGGGCATTGAGGCGCGCGGCGTGGGATGAGGTGAGTGTGGCGTTTGCCTATGTGGACAAAGAGGGTCACGCGACGAAACGTAGTGTCGACCCACTTGGGATTACAGCACTGGATGAGGTGCAGTGTTTGCTTGCCTATTGTCATTTGCGTCAAGACTACCGCTCTTTCCGGTTGGATCGCATGCGCGATTTGGAGGTGAGCGGCGACAGTTTTCGCCCCAAACGCGTACCGATGCTGCGCGAATTTATTGAGCGTATTCGCAATGATCCTTTCGCGTCGGCGAATAGTCGCAATCCGTTTGCGTGATTTCTTTCGAATTGGAAACAATCAGGCTAAGGTCGATCCTATTGGTTTCAAAAGGTGACCCGATGCGCGTGCTATCCTTTGTTTTTTGCTGTGCTCTTTGTTTGCCAGCGGTGTTGTCCGCTCAGGCTGTCGAACGCTCGATCCGCCCCGAAGTGCGGCCGAGCAGCGAAAGCGTGACACCAGTCAAAGCGGCTGCGGTGACGCCCAAGATACGGCCAAACGCGCGAGCAACGATCATCAAAAAAGAGCGCACGGTGACACCTGCGGCGATCCTCGTGGCGACCTCGAATGCTGGTTTCAAGCGGTGGATTTCCGGCTTTCGCAGTCGTGCTTTGAGCGCTGGGATTAGCCCTGCGGTGTTTGAGCGCTCTTTTCGGGGTGTCGCGTATTTGCCTAAAGTAATCGAACGTGACCGCAATCAGTCCGAATTTACCAAGACGATTTGGGAATATCTGGACAGTGCAGCCTCCGACACGCGCGTGGAGAATGGCAAGACGGCGTTAGCGGCGCACCTGAGTAAACTTGAGGCGATCGAGGCGAAATACGGTGTTGAGAAGGAAGTTGTGACAGCCGTTTGGGGTTTGGAGAGCAACTATGGAGGGTTTCGCGGCGAAACCCCTATCGTATCAGCGCTCGCGACGTTGTCCTATGATGGGCGGCGCGGACGGTTCTTTGAGAGCCAGTTGATTGCCGCTTTGAAGATTTTGCAAGCGGGTGATACCACGCCGGAAAATATGACGGGCAGTTGGGCGGGGGCGATGGGGCACACGCAATTTATCCCGACGTCCTACCTTGATTATGCTGTTGATTTCACAGGCGATGGGAAGCGCGATATTTGGAGCGACGATCCGTCTGATGCGCTTGCCTCTACAGCCGCATATCTCAACCGTTTTGGCTGGGTCACAGGGCAACCTTGGGGCGTTGAAGTAAAGCTTCCTGATGGGTTCAACTACAACCTTGCGAGCCGCAAAATCAAGAAAGCACCAAGCGATTGGGCAGCGCTCGGTGTGTTAGGTATGAACGGGAGCGCAGTGCCAAATCATGGATCCGGCTCTATTTTGTTGCCTGCTGGCGCAAAGGGCGCTGCGTTCATGGTGTTCAAGAACTTTTCAGTTATCGAGCGTTACAATGCGGCGGATGCTTATGTGATTGGCGTAGGTCATTTGAGTGACCGTATTCGCGGTGACGGGCCGATCAAGGCGTCATGGCCACGTGAGGATCGTGCGTTGACGTTTAAAGAGCGTCAGCAAATGCAGCGTTTGTTGAGTGCGGCTGGTTTCAATACGCGCGGCGTGGACGGAAAGATTGGTCCCAACACAGTGAGCGCGATCAAAGGGTTCCAGAAAGCGAATGGGATGATTCCTGATGGGTACGCGTCGCTAAATCTGCTGAAGCAGTTACGCTGATTGATGGGGCAGAAGCCTCCGGCGGGGATATTTAGAAAGAGAGGAAGCGCTTAGCGTAGCTCTGGTTTAGGACAGTTGCCTTGTAGGTAGCATTGCTCGACCTGTTTAAGATCCGCTTTGCTTGGGTTTGCGAAGATATGGCCGCCGCAAGGGTTGGTGTTGAGCGTGTAGCCCGTGTCGGTCTTTTGCAAAAACACCAATGCTTCTGTCCCGCTTTGCGCGGAGGAGCACCAAGGGCCATAGCATTTGATCGCCAAGTCTAGACGCGTTGAAAACGGCTGGGTGAAGCCTTTTTTATTGAGCGCAGTTCCTTTGAGACGTGCCGGAATGAGGGTGATTGGCGGCGTGTCGTCTTGGCGGCTCATGTCGACTTTTGGCAATTTGCGTTCATTGAACGTCAGCGTGCCTACTGCGGCTACATAGCCATCCTCAGAGGTTGCGACTTCGTAGATTGCATTGTCCAGCCCATAGGGCACGCAGGAGAGCGCGTGCAACGGAGAGGCGGCTACAAGAGCGGCGAAAATTCCTGCAAGACCCGCGCGTAGACGTCGCGTTTGAAGGGTACGATATTGGCCACAAGCTGGTCGGAGGGCGTCCAGCGCCATTTGGAAAACTCCGGGATTTCCGTTGCGATGTCGATGTCCGCATCGGTGCCGTGAAACTTCATGAGAAACCATTTTTGCTCCTGACCTTTGTAGCGCCCTTTCCAGAGTTTTGGCACAAGCGCGTGGGGCAAGTCATAGGGAAACCAACCCTTTGTTTCCCCAAGGATCGTGACGAGGTTGGGGGTGACACCTGTTTCTTCCTCTAACTCGCGCAAGGCAGCGACGTCTGCTGCTTCGCCTTTGTCGATGCCGCCCTGGGGCATTTGCCACGCGTTTGCGCTGCTATCGAGGCGCTGGGCGGTGAAAACCTCATTGGCCGCATTGACCAGCATGATGCCAACGCAAGGACGATAAGGGAGGGCGTTGATTTGCTCGGGTGTCATGTAAGAAGCCTTTTAAAATGTGTTGGGGCTTGTGTATCTGTTGGCGGCGCTGTGTACTAGAGCCTTCACAGGACCTGGCGGGCGAGATGTCGAAGATCATAGACAAGCGTGTCACAGCGCAACTTGAGGGCGATTTTGTCGTTTTTCTCATTGGCGTAAAAATTAATGCTTGGTGGAAAGTTCACAAGTGGCTTCCTGTTGTGATGGCGATGCCCAGGATGTTGAAGGAACTGTCCATTCAACCGAGTGAAGAGACTGGCTTTCTAGGCCACACCAACGCAGGCCCAAGTTTGATCGTACAATATTGGCGCAGCTTTGAGTATTTGGAAGCCTATGCCAAGTCGCAAGAGCATGCTCATTTCCCAGCGTGGCGTGCTTTCAACAAAAGTATGAAACAGACCCGTGGTGATATCGGAATTTGGCATGAAACCTATCTGGTGCGCGCGGGAGAGTATGAAAACGTCTATTCAGGAATGCGCCCCCACGGGCTGGGCCGTGTGGGAGATCTGGTTTCTGCGGACGGTTCTTTGAGCGAGGCGCAGGGTCGTTTGAAAGACCGCGTTTAGCGGTACTTTGCTGCGGTGATAAATTCGCCAAAGCTTTCGCACCATACAACGACAGTCGTGTGGGCGTTGACATCGACGCCCTCAGGGACGCTTAGCAAGAAGCCACCGAAGGTTTTGACGGGACCAATGAGGCGCGCTTGATCTTTGATCGCTTCAAATTCAGCTTCGTCTTCGACGAACTCATTGGTGAGATAGACCATGTAGTCAGGGCCAGGCGCGAGTTTACCCTCATGGACGATTTCAGTTGTGCTGACGCTGATGGTGCCTTCGCCCCAATGGAGAAAATCGCTCCCTTTGAGGTCGCGGGTTAGCTCCGCGGTGAACAAGGCGCTTTGCGCCTTTTCTTCGAGCATCGCCGCATCCGGGCTGCTGGGCGCTGTGAGAATGGGAAGAAGGTAAACACCAAGTGCGAAACCGATGGCAACCGCAATGGCGTGAGTGGTGAGGAATGTAATAAGTCTGCGCATGAGGTTATGTGTCTTTCGATGATTTATTTAAATTGAGAAGCACGAGTGCAATCGCGGAGGGTACCATTTGCGGCAGGCCGGATTTGAAGGCGACGGTGATGCTGGCAAATACACCTGCAACGAGGACGAAGCCAAGAAAGCAGTTTGCGACGTTCTTTTGCCAGCTGGGGTCTTTGATGAGGAGTGCCCAGACAAGGCCCACGGCGAGGAACGCGTTGTAGATTCCCTGGTTGGCTGCGAGTTGGGTGGTTTGCGCGAAGAGATCAGGCGGGAACATATCGAAGACGCGCGCGCCAATTGTTGTCCATGCAAAGATTTCAAACCAAGCAATATAGAAATGCAGCAACGCAATGAGCGCGATAAGCGCGAGGGCGGCAAGTCTCATTGGAAGCTCCAGTATTAATGGTTTCGAAAAACCATACCGTAACTGGGCGCAAATGCAAAAGGGCAGCTCGTTTCAGAACTGCCCTTTCAGATTTTGATGTGACCGAAACTTACTTATCAGAACCCAAAGCGCTGAGACCTTTGAGGATGTCGATGGCGTAGGCCAGTTGGTAGTCGTCCTCGCGCAGCTTCGCGGCTGTTTCTGCTTTCTCACGGTCAGCTTCGATCTGGCGGATTTCATCCTCGGACAAGCTGTCGTTGTTCAAAGATCCACGCAGGTCAGATTCAGAGCGGCGGCGGTTGGAGATGCTCTCTTCATCTGCCTCATCCTCTGCCTCTGGTGCGCGGCGGGGTTGCTCCACGATGATGTCAGGTGAGACACCAAGCGCTTGGATGGAGCGGCCAGACGGCGTGTAATAGCGCGCTGTCGTTAGGCGCATCGCACCGTTTGAGCGCAAAGGCATGACCGTTTGAACAGAACCTTTACCAAAGCTCTTGGTGCCAATCACAATCGCGCGGCGGTGGTCTTGCAAAGCACCTGCAACAATTTCAGACGCAGAGGCAGACCCGCCGTTGATCAGAACCACGACAGGCTTGCCCATTGCCAGATCACCCGGCGTTGCATTGAAGCGATCACCGTCCGCAGGGTCACGACCACGGGTAGAGACGATTTCACCCTTCTCCAAGAATGCATCAGAGACGCGGATCGCTTGGGTCAAAAGACCACCGGGATTGTTACGCAGGTCAATGACGAAGCCGTTGACGTTGTCCATGCCACCGAGTTCTTCGACCTCTTTGGCGAGCTTTTCTTCAAGGTTGGGTGTTGTTTGGTCGTTGAACGTGGTGACACGCAGAACAACTGTTTGGCCCTCAGCGCGCGAGCGCACAGCGGTCAGCTTGATCGTGTCGCGCACGATAGAGACGTCAAACGGCTCACCTTCGCCTTCACGTACGATTGTGACGATGATCTCGGACCCAACAGGGCCGCGCATCAACTCAACTGCTTCATCAAGCGCGAAGCCAAGGATGCTTTCGCCGTCGACGTGTGTGATGAAATCGCCAGCCTCGATGCCCGCTTCGTCAGCTGGTGTGCCATCAATCGGAGAGACAACTTTGACAAAGCCCTCTTCCTGCGTGACTTCGATACCAAGGCCGCCGAACTCACCACGTGTTTGCACGCGCATGTCGTTGGCATCATCGGGAGAGAGATAAGAGGAATGCGGATCAAGGGATGTGAGCATGCCGTTGATCGCTGCTTCGATCAGATCGCCCTCATCGACCTCTTCAACGTATTGCGCGCGGATGCGTTCAAAGATGTCACCGAACAGATCAAGCTGTTCATAGACGTTAACCTTCTTATCGGCTTCTTGTGCCAGCAGAGGGGCGGCGACTTGGGTGGTCAGGACGATCCCGGCCAAAGTGCCTCCCACGGCGGCCATGATGAATTTTCTCATGTGCTCATTCCTTGTTTGCCGCGAACCACGAAAGCGGGTCCACAGATGTGTTATTCTCTCTTACGTCTATATAGAGCGTTTCTGAGCGGGTGTTTCCAGCCCCATCACTGCCTTGTGAGACGATCTGATCAATTTGGTCACTATTTCCGCCCATTAAGCCCACTGGGAAGCCTGCGGGCAGCACTTGGCCTATTTCGCCATAGAGCGTGTCTAACCCAGTTAAGATGAACAGCAAGTTAGCTTGCGGCTCAAGGATGACAACATTTCCGAGGTCCAGCAGCGGGCCGTGGTAGCGAATTGTTGCGGTTGTTGGTGTCGTAACAAGCGAACGTGGACGCGTCGCGATAAGAACACCGGGTCGCTTGATGCCAGCGGCATCGGCCTCGCCGGCGCGTCTAAGAACCAGACCTTCAACAGGGAGCGGGAGTTGGCCCTTGAGGTTGGTGATGTCTGGGAGGGGGCCAAGCGCCTCGGATGTGGTGATCTTGCTAAGACCGCCAGCGAAGGCATCGAGCGTTTCGGTTGAGCTGATGAGGATTGCGGTGCGCACTGGATCTTCGGTGAATTTCTTGGGGAGGTCTGTGCGATCTGCCATGGCTTGGCTTAGGGACGTGCGCGCGTCTTGAACACCTGAAAGGGCAGTGCGTAATTCGTCCGTCGCGGTTTCTTGCAAAGTGCGCAAAAGCGTCATTTCCTCAACATCACGGCGCAGAGCATTGGCGCGCGCAGTCAGCGCAGGGGTCAATTCCGCGACCAACATGCCAGAGCGCACAGCGCCAGAGGGACCATCGGGATGCGCCATAAGGACAGGGGCGGGGGCCCGCGAGATGGTTTGCAAAACCGCGAGCAACTCCGTGACTTCGCCATCACGCGCAGCGAGCTGGCGGGTGAGCACAGATTCACGGGTCGCGGCTAGGCGCAGGCCTTCGCGCATTGCGTCTAGGCCTGTTTCAAACGCTTGGATGGTTGCGGTCAGTGCTTTAACACGATCCCTTGCAGATTTCGCTTGTTCAAGTTGGGTCGAAGCGGCGCGCAAGCGATCCGCGGCCGCTTGCGCAGTTGCACCGGGATTGTCCTGCGCCGTCGCTTGGGTCGCGAGCGTGAGAGCAATCAAAAGGGCGCGCAGGAGGTGCATTACTTGATCAAGCTTTCACCGGTCATCTCAATAGGTTGTGGCAGATCCATGAGTTGCAGAAGTGTTGGTGCGAGATCCGCGAGGCGGCCATTTCTAAGCGTTGCGTTTTTGGGTCCACCGACGAGTGCGACAGGTACAGGGTTGGTTGTGTGCGCCGTGTGCGGGCCACCTGTTTCGGGGTCGATCATCTGTTCGCAATTGCCGTGATCTGCGGTGACGATCATCGCGCCGCCAGATTTTTCAAGCGCTTCAATAACACGGCCAAGGCCAGTGTCCACTGCTTCGCAAGCTTTGATCGCGGCCTGTAGATCGCCTGTGTGACCAACCATATCAGGGTTGGCGTAATTAGTGATGATCAGATCGTAACCATCGTTGATTGCGCCGACGAAGGCGTCTGTGACTTCTGTCGCACTCATTTCCGGCTGCATGTCGTATGTGGCGACCTTGGGGGACGGTGCCATGTAGCGGTCTTCGCCCTTTTCCGGCACCTCGATGCCACCATTCATGAAGAAGGTGACATGGGGATATTTTTCGGTTTCTGCGCAGCGGAACTGGAGTTTGTCGTGTTTCGCGACCCATGCGCCTAGCGTGTTGGGGATGTCGCGAGGTGGGAAGACCGTATCGAGATAGGCGTTATGGGATTGGGAGTATTCGACCATGCCAAGGGTTGTTGACCACTTAGGGCGTAGGCCTGTGTCGAACTCTGTGAAGTCAGGTTGCGCGAGTGCCGCAAGGATTTCGCGCGCGCGATCTGCGCGAAAGTTTAGACAGAACAGGGCGTCGCCGTCTTTGGCACCTGTGTAGCCATTTATCACAGTTGCGGGGATGAATTCATCGGTAATGTCTTTGGCATAGGCAGCATCAATCGTGGCTTTGGCGTTTGCTTGCACCTCGCCCTTGGCATTCACCATTGCATCAAATGCGGTGCTGACGCGTTCCCATCGGTTGTCGCGATCCAGCGCATAGTAGCGGCCGCAGACGGTTGTGATGGTTGCGCCTGTGGGCAAGGCGCTTTCCAGCGTTTCAAGATAGCCAAGCGCAGAAGAGGGCGCAACGTCGCGGCCATCAGTGATCAGGTGAAGCGCGACGGGCACGCCTGCCTCCGCGATATGCGTGATGGAAGCGATCAAATGAGTCAGCATCCCATGCACACCACCATCTGAAAGCAAGCCCATGACATGCGCCGTGCCACCATTGGATTTGAGCGTGCCGATGAAAGCGACCAAAGCCTCAGCCTGAAAATAGCTGCCGTCCTCAATGGCGAGATCAATCTGCCCGAGGTCCATCGCTACAACGCGCCCTGCGCCGATGTTGGTGTGGCCGACTTCAGAATTGCCCATCTGACCGCTTGGTAAACCCGCGTCCGGGCCGTGGGTTATTAGCTGCGCAGACGGTCCCTCGTGCATGATACGATCAAAGTTTGGGGTGTTGGCCAAAGCAGGCGCATTTGCGGTGGTGTCATCGGACAGGCCCCAGCCGTCTAGAATGCAAAGAACTACGGGTTTTGGAGTGGTCATGCTCGGCTCTTTCTTGGGCTTTTGCCCCTTCTACGAAAAGCGACGCGGCAAGGCAAAGCTAAACGCGGTGATAAGGTGAGCCTGAGAGGATTGATGCCGCTCTGTAAAGCTGTTCGGCCAGCATCACGCGTGCAAGCATGTGAGGCCAGACCATCGACCCGAAGCTGAGTTTGAAATCAGCGCGCTTGCGCAGGTCAGGGTCAATCCCGTCCGCGCCACCGATAATGATGGCAAGATCAGAGCGCCCCGCATCGCGCCAATCGCCAAGTTTGTTGGCGAATTTGGGGGAGGTCATGACCGTGCCACGCTCATCCATCGCGCAGATTATGGCACCTTTGGGGATAACACGATCCAGCAGAATCGCTTCCGCGCCCATGCCGAGGCTTTTCTTATCTTCGACCTCCAAAACGGACAAAGGGCCGAGACCTAAGCCCCGACCCGTACGATCAAACCGCGTTTGATAGTCGTCAAAAAGCACCTTCTCTGGACCAGCGCGCATACGCCCGACCGCACAGATGTGCACTTTCATTTTAAGATGTGGGCCGTGGCATAGGCTCTTCGCCGCCCATCCACATCTTTTCGATCTGGTAGAACTCGCGCACTTCTGGGCGGAACACGTGGACGATGATGTCGCCCGTATCCAAAAGAACCCAATCGCCGCTGCCTTTGCCTTCAAGTTTGGAGGCGCGACCAAGGTCTTGCTTGATCTTGTCTTGCAGCTTTTCAGAGATCGCAACGACCTGACGCGTGGAGCGGCCAGAGCAGACCAGCATGTAATCGCCAATCGCCGATTTACCGCGCAAATCGATCTGCACGATGTCTTCAGCTTTGTCTTCCTCGAGGGAATTCATGATAAAAGCCAGCAGCGCATCGCTGCTGGTGTCATTTGGGCCAGTCATCGTGGCGGACCCTTGATCAGCGGCCGTTGCCGCATCGGTGTTAACAGACAGGACACTGTCCTCCATAAGCACACCGATTCTGCCCCGGTGCTGGGTTTTCATTATGTAGCACTGGTGGTGGGAAATCTCAAGTTGTGCAGGTGCAGCATTTTGAGAGGCAGTGTTGCTGGTTTTGAGATGAAGAACATTAGGCAAAAAAGCTAAAGGATTGACGGCTATGTTGGACAAGAACGAAGCCGCTCTCGCGGCAATGGCGCTTGTTTTGAACGTAGCGTGTTGCTCTGAACGCTGCGCATTCTGAGATCTGACGAACCTGACTGAAGATTGAGCCTTCTCAATCAACGGACATGAGAGCTTCCATGACACATGAGAAGTTCAGCCCGCTACGTGAGCGGATGATCGAAGATATGCGCATTCACGGGATGGGCGACAAAGCTCAAAAGGCCCACATTCGGGCGATCAAGCATTTCGCAGGGTTTTTGAAGAGGTCTCCGGATACGGCGACGCCAGACGATTTACGCGCCTATCGGTTACATATGACCGATCGCGAAGTGACGCCACCCACATACAATGCGCGGATCATGGCGTTGTGGTTTCTGTTCGGCAAAACCTGCGGTCGCGAGGATTTGTAGCGCTACATGCAGTTCCGCACGCAGCCCCGGAAGTTGCCAACGGTGCTGAGCCTTGAAGAAGTTTCAGCGCTTCTTATGAAACAGGCCTTTGGGTATCTGAGGTCTGTTACCTCAAGGTCGCCGACATCGACAGCGACCAGATGCTGATTCATGTTGATGAGGGCAAAGGCAATAAGGATCGTAAGGTCATGCTATCGCCAGGTTTGCTGGAATTGCTGCGCGATTATTGGTTTGAGGCACGACCGGCAAGATGGCTATTTCCTGGCAAACCCAAGATCAATCCGGTCTCATCGCGCCAATTGGGTCGGGCGTTCAACTCGACTAAACACCTTGTGGGTATTACGCGCCCCGCCACTTTGCATACATTGCGGCATAGTTTTGCAACGCATCTGTTGGATGCAAACGTTGATGTGCGCGTCATTAAAGTGCTGCTCGGCCACGCCAAGTTGAGTACAACGGCGCGCTACAGACATGTTGCGACCAAGACGATCCGTGACACGCCTAGCCTATTTTAAGCGCTCAAGAAGTTGAACGTACAGACACGCAAATATCGACGAGGGTAGAACGCAGCCGTTTGGCCAAGCCGAAGCGGGAGATCGCTGACATTTTCCGTGACCATGGTCCTGCGTGCCGGCTGAGATTGCGCGGATCGCCTATTGGAACAAGCGCGCCGTCTATGGTCTGCTGTTCCGCGCATCAGCTCAGACAGTATCGATAATCGCAGCCGATCTTAAACGTCTCGGCGCAAGGGTCGGCATGACCAGCGTGCTGCACACTTGGGGCTCGGCTCTCACGCATCACCCACACGTCCACATGATCGTCTCAGGTGGAGGGTTGTCTCGGTTGTTTCGACGCCTTTTTATCGAGGGGTTACTGGCTCTGCACCATGCAGGCGAATTGACCTTCTTTGGCGATCTGCTGGGGCTGTCCGATCCGCAGGCCTTCTCCGCATATCTCGCGCCACTGCGCAAAATAGAATGTGTGGTCATCGTGCCAGAGGCGCGTCTTCGACACGACGCCAAACCACCCTTCGGTGGCTCCGAGGCAGTGCTGGCCAGTTCAAAGCGCAAGGTTGATATTGCAAAAGTGCGCACGTTGCTTGGCGCACAGCCCCCCAAACTAGAAGACACGCCAGCCGCAGAAGTCGTCCCACTCACATTGCGAGAACCAGGCCCAGACTGTGGCGGCGCACTGTGCAACATCGAGACTTTCCGACGCGGCCAAAAACCGCAATCCCGCGCACCACCCCAAGAAGCCGCTGCATGACGAGACGCACGTCACCATCCAACGGCCACACCCTGAACAGCAACGCGTTCGAGGCCGATACCGGCTTGCCTGCAGCTCTATTTAAGATGCTCAATGTGCCTGAATTAGGTGAAATACTTCTCGTAAGAGAAGTTCGGGCACTTCAGAACAGTGCCAGAAAAACACAGCCTCATCATCTTGGATTGACCTTGGCAGGGCTCGCTTTACGCTTTTCCCATAGGGCTCATTTAGACCCCACGGCTTCCTCCTAGTCATGTTTCCCAACGCGGGCCACCGTCGCACTAAGACCTTAGCCTGCGCTCAGGCCCGCATCGAAAAACCTAAAACAATGCCGACCTTGCCTGCTGAG
>Ga0206130_10005497_pt1 | contig 14962 bp, 12 predicted proteins | sample Helgoland_Spring_9_FD_148637 | JGI IMG/M metagenome (GOLD analysis project Ga0206130, IMG submission 148637) | Pelagic subsurface seawater microbial communities from Kabeltonne, Helgoland, North Sea - Helgoland_Spring_Bloom_20160512_1 | ecosystem: Environmental > Aquatic > Marine > Epipelagic ... | reverse complement strand
GCAGAGCATTATGAGCGCTAGCACGATAAGCGCGAGCATCGCAGCAGTGTTGCCACGAAACATTTCCCAAGCTTCAGACAAAGGCGAGCGCGCTGGCGGTAGAGTGTTTTCAGGATCGATCAGGCTCATCCTTTGCCTCCTACACGCGGATCAACGAGGCGCAGCGCAAGGTCCGTCAACAGGTTGCCAACGATCACGACCAAGGCTGAAAAGAAAAGAATGCCCAGAATTGTTGGTGTGTCGCGTGCAATGATGGATTGAAACGCCAAAGTACCAAGGCCCGGCCAGCTAAACACCGCTTCAACCAAAACGGCGCCGGAAATAACCGCTGAGAATTGCAAACCAGCGAGGGTGATAACGGGAGACAGTGAATTTTTCAGAGCATGTTTATAAACGACTTGGTTCGGCGACAGCCCTTTGGCTTTGGCCGTGCGCACGAAATCAGAACCAAGCGTTTCCATCATCGTCGCGCGCGCGAGCCTCGAATATAGGGCAAGAAAGAGCGATCCGAGCGTGATGACAGGAAGCACCATGTGCCGTGCAACATCAAGGAAATGCACCCAAAATCCACCCTCGATCGTGACGTCTTGCATGCCAGCGACAGGGAACAACTGGATCTTCAATGAAAACGCGATGAGCAGTAGTATGCCGGTCCAAAAAACAGGGGCCGCGTAACCAAAGAGCGCGAGGAACGTAACGAAATGGCTTAAAATTCCATTAGGCTTGCGCGCCGAAACAACGCCCATAATTACGCCGATAAAAAGCGCGAGAAGTTGAGCTGTGACCACTAAAAGAAGGGTCGCAGGCAAGCGCTGCAAAATCAGGTCCGTGACGGGCTGATTGTAAAAGAAGGAAAACCCGAGGTCGAACTGCAAGACACCGCCGATATAGCGCCCAATTTGAACAACAAAGGGTTTATCGAGACCGTAGTCAGCACGGATTTGATCCAGCAATTCTTGGTCCGCACCGCCCATGCTTTGGCTGATCGTATCCGCCACATCGCCGGGAGCGAGATGCATCATAGAGAAATTAAGAACCAAAACTGCGATCAACAAGATCACGGCATAGCCAGCGCGGATCGCGAAACTTTGCAAAACCTGCATTTAGGCCCCTGAATTTGAACGAAATGTTAAGATTTAACCGGCTAGATAAGCATCAGAGCGCAACTGTCGCCGCGCTCTGAAAGGAGATGTTATTCGTCAAGCCAAACCATATCGATCGGCGTGGACGTACCCCAAATACCCATGGGTGCGTTCTTCACTTTGTTGTTGAAGACCGTGTGATAGGGCAAAGTGTTGGTGTGATAAACGGGCAGCTCATCTGCAATAATCGCTTGGAACTCGCTGTAGAGCGCCTTGCGTTTTGTATCGTCCGTTTCAACGGCTGCCATCGCCATCAGCTCATCCACACGCGCGTTGGAATAGCTTTGTGTGTTGGACCAAACGCCTTTTAGGATGTTGGTGCTGTCATATGTTCGGTGCACACCAATAACCGGATCGCCCCAGTTAAAGACTGTGTCCCATGACATATCAAAGTCGCCTGTGCCCATCTTTTTCGCCCATGTGGGGAAATCAGCGGAAGCACGTACTTCAACGTCGATATTAACTTTCTTCAAAGCTGCTTTGACATATTCAACCTGTGGCTTCACGCCGGGCCAGCCAAAATCAATTGTCAGCGACATGCGCGAACCGTCTTTGACCGGGAAACCTGCTTCATCCAAAAGTGCTGCGGATTTTTCGAGATCAAGATCATACCCTTCTTGCGCAGCATAGAACGGGCTGTCTGGGTGAATACCTGATGTGCTGTCAGCCGCTGTGCCTTGCATAAGCGCCTTGTGGATGAAATTTTTGTCCACAGCATATGCAATCGCTTTGCGAACGCGAACGTCTGACAATGGACCTTTGGCAGTGTTCATCGCGAGCCAATCAATCGGGCCAATGGCACCGTAGCCGTCAGCCGTGACTGTCAGTGTTTCGACCTTCTTGAGGCGGTTGATGATCCGTGGGAGCGATTCAAACGCGCCCATGTCAATTTCACCGTTTTCATATGCAATCGCGCGCGCCGCAGGATCGGTGATGATGCGCATAACAATGCGATCAAGGTAGGGACGACCTTCGATGAAGAAATCATCGAAACGCTCAAGGATCACGTGCTCACCATTCTTGAATTCAACGAGCTTAAATGGACCAGAACCAACAACGTTTTCGTTGTTACGCGGGTGCGCTTTGACGTCCGTGATTTCGCCATCGCCATAAATATGCTTTGGGATGATCGACATCAGCTGACCTGACATCGCGAGCATCAAAGCTGGATGCGGCTTGCTTAGGTTCAAAACCGCAGTATGCGCATCCGGCGTATCAACGCTTTCAACTGGTGCGAACATGGATTTGAAAGGGTGGTTCGCTTTGATGACGTCAACCGAAAAGGCAACATCTTCGGATGTGAGCGGCGTACCATCGTGGAATTTGGCGTTCTTTACCAAGTTCAGCGTGACGGTCAGGCCATCCTCTGAAACATTCCAGCTCTCAGCGAGATAGGGTTGTGGCTCCCAGTTTTCATCATAACGTAGGGGCGACGCGAAAAGCTGTGCGCCCGGGTACCCCGTAACGATGCCGGACTGAACCGCCGAATTAAGGTTACGTACATTGCTGCCAAGAACCGTGACGAGCGTGCCGCCTGTCTTGTGGCCTTCCGCGACAACGCTGGTTGCCATAACGGCCGCCAAAGCAACGCTTGCAGCGATACCTTTGATCAAATATTTCATTTTCACTCCCTTGTGTGTCGAACCTGTTGGCAGGTTTTTTATTGTCTAAAAGCAGCCTAAACGGCGTACTTCCCTAAGGGCAACTATTTTCCTTAACTTTTTTCAAGAGCGCGACGGAACTTCGTCGATTTGAAAAATTTGTTTGCACGCAAATAAATCCTGCTTACGCTGAGGAAATTAACTTTTGCGACCTTTGAGGGATTCCTATGAAGACGACTGTTTTTTCCGCGAAAAAAATTGTGACCATGAACCCTCAGAAGCCAGAAGCGAGTCATGTAGCGATTCGGGAAGGGCGCATTTTGGCGGTTGGTTCCCTCGAAGAGATCGCGACTTGGGGCGATTATGAACTCGACGAGCGCTTTGCCGATAAGGTGCTGTTCCCCGGTCTGGTTGAAGGGCACGCCCACACGATGGAAGGCACGCTTTGGCGCTACGTCTATTGTGGTTACTTTGATCGCATGGATCCCAATGGTAAGACGTGGAAAGGCAACAAAAGCATCGAAGATGTGCTTGCCTCGCTCTCCGCGGCGGAAGCCTTGCTTGAGGATCCAGACGCGCCGCTTACGGGTTGGCAGCTTGATCCCATTTACCTTGATAACAAACCCATCACCCGCGCGCAGCTTGATAGCGTTTCGGCGACGCGGCCGATCGGTGTGATGAACGCCTCCGGCCATATCCTTTACGTGAATACAAAAGCGCTGGAGCTCGCGGGCTTGATGAAATCCGGCGTAAACCACCCGGGCATTTCGCTGGGCAATGACGGCATGCCTATGGGTGAGTTGAAAGGCCCCGACGCCATGACGCCTGTGGGTGAGCATGTGGGTTTGAACCGCTCAATGACGGATAGTGATGAGCGAGGCCTGCGTGATTTTGCGAGGCTTTGCGTGCGCACTGGCGTAACAACAGTCACCGATCTTGCCGCTCGTCTGGAGCCGGATGGCGTCGAAACCATGTTGCGCGTAACGGGCGAGCCGAATTTTCCTGCATGCGTGGTGCCCTTACGGTTTTTCCTTGGCCTTCCCCCGAAGGAGTTGATCCCAGAGGTTGCACGTCTCAAGAAACTCACGACGGATCGTCTGTCGCTTGGCCGGATCAAGGTCGTGGCTGATGGTTCCATTCAAGGGTTCTCTGCGCGGATGCGTTGGCCCGGGTATCACAACAGTGCACCCAACGGGCTTTGGTATATCTCGCCCGAGCAGATGCAAGAAATATACGAACTTGCGCTGGCCGAAGGCATTCAAGTGCACACGCATACGAATGGTGATCAAGCGACGCAGCTCGCAATAGAAAAGCTGGAATTGGCGTTGAAGAAAGTCCCGTCGAATGATCACCGCTTTGTGCTGCAACATTGTCAGCTCGCCGATCGCGCGCAGTTCAAGAAGATGGCGGCGCTAAAGATGAGCGTGAACCTCTTTGCAAACCATCATTTTTACTGGGGCGACGAGCATTATCGCCTGACTGTTGGCCCTGATCGCGCGCTTCGCATGAACGCCACGCGCACGGCGCTTGATTGTGGTGTGCCGATGACAATCCACTCCGACGCGCCTGTTACGCCCCTTGGTCCGTTGTTCACTGCTTGGTGTGCTGTGAACCGATTGACCGCATCTGGGCGCACGCAAGGCGAACATGAGAAAATCACAGTGGATGAAGCGCTTTGGGCCGTGACGATGGGCGCCGCACATACGCTGCATATGGATGGGCTGATCGGCTCGATTGAGGTTGGCAAGCGCGCTGATTTTGCTGTTTTGGAAAGCGATCCGCGTGAGGCCGAGCCTGAAAAACTGAAGGATGTCGAAGTCTGGGGTACAATACAGGGCGGACGCGTATTCGCCGCTGCCGATGCCTGAAACACTTCCCGTCACGATCATCGGCGGCTACTTGGGTGCGGGCAAAACAACTTTGGTGAACCACCTGTTACGCACTGCGAATGGGCGTAAACTGGCTGTTTTGGTCAATGAATTCGGGGCTTTGCCGATTGACGAAGACCTTATCGAAGCACAGGGCGATGATCTGATTTCCATCGCGGGGGGCTGCATTTGCTGCTCTTTCGGGTCAGACTTGAGCGCTGCTTTGATGAACCTTGCAGAGCTCAAAGTGCGCCCCGACCAAGTGGTGATCGAGTGTTCCGGAGTAGCCATTCCGTCAGCGATTGCCGCATCGGTCAGCTTGCTTGACGGGTTCGTCCCTGACGGGACGGTTGTCATGGTGGATGCGGAAACCATCCAGGAGGCGGCCGTGGATGAATACATCGGCGACACGATTACACGCCAGCTGGCGGATGCGGATTTGACGCTGATCAACAAGGCCGATCTCGTTAGCGCAGCGCACGTGACACAGCTTGAGACTTGGCTTCGAACGCTCGCCCCGAGTGCACGATCTTTGGTCGCAGAGCATGGCAAAGCACCGCTTGATATGGTGCTTGGCTTAGGCGCGAACCCGCGCGAAAGTCAGCAAATGGGTCATGCAGATGGGTTGTTTGAGAGCATCGCTCTGCCCTGCCCTAACTCTTTGAACGGCGAGATCCTTGCGCGCAAACTGACGAGTGACACAATCCATATTGCGCGCGCAAAAGGGTTCTTTGTGGACGAACTTGGCGCGCTGAAAGCGTTGCACATCGTTGGGCGGAGGTTTGATATAACGGTTGCGCCCGAAAACGCGCCTTTGGGGATTGTGTGTATCGGGCTCAAAGGGCAGTTTGACGGCGATCTGATCCGCAAGACTGCCAGTGAGGCCCTATGACCAATCCGCTCTACGATGCCCTTTTCGCCCCTCATCTGGGCAAGCAAACACCGTTTATTCATGTGCCAGACGGCCAAACGCTGACCCATGATGCGTTCTTGCGTATGGCCTCGAAAATTGCTGGCGCACTTACAGAGGCGGGGTTAGTCGCGGGTGATCGTCTTGCCTTGCAGGTTGAAAAGTCGCCAGAAGCTTTGGCCGTCTATGCGGCTTGCGTCCAGAAAGGCATCATTTTTTTACCGCTCAACACCGCTTATACGGCGGTTGAATTAGAGTATTTCATCGACAACAGCGGTGCCAAACTGGTGATCTGCGATCCAAGTAACGCAGACAGCATCGCACAGATCACAATGCGCACTGGCGCTGCGTTGATGACGCTCGACGCGAGCGGCGCTGGCAGCTTGATGGATGCGGCAAACACCCAGCCTGAAACGACTGAAACCGTCGAGCGTAGTGGCGATGACTTAGCCGCGTTTCTTTATACCTCAGGCACGACTGGACGCTCTAAAGGGGCAATGTTGAGCCAGAACAACCTGCTTTCTAATGCCGAAGTCCTCAAAGACTATTGGGGTTTCAGCAAAGACGACGTGTTGCTGCACGCTTTGCCGATTTTTCACACGCATGGGCTTTTTGTTGCGAGCAATATTATGTTGCTCAGCGGAGGTGCCATGATTTTCATGCGCGCGTTCAACCCCGACACGATCCTTGCGCAAATGCCAAACGCGACGAGCATGATGGGCGTGCCGACCTTCTATACCCGTCTGCTCGATCATGATGGTTTTACCAAAGAAGCGGCCGCGCATATGCGGCTGTTCATCTCTGGTTCTGCCCCGATGCTCAGCGAAACGCACGAGCAATTCGAGGCCCGCACAGGTCAGCGCATTCTTGAGCGCTACGGTATGACCGAGACAAATATGAACACCTCAAACCCCTACGAAGGCAATCGCAAAGCGGGCACAGTGGGTCTGCCTTTACCCGGTGTTGAGGTGAAAGTCTGTGACCCCGAAAGCGGCGCAGAGCTGGCGCAAGGTGAGATCGGCGTGCTCGAAGTACGCGGTCCAAACGTGTTTCAGGGCTATTGGCAGATGCCAGAAAAGACCGCTGAGGAACTGCGCAAAGACGGCTTTTTCATCACCGGTGATTTAGGGATGATCGACGATGATGGCTATGTGCAGATCGTTGGACGCGGCAAAGACCTTATTATTTCTGGCGGTTACAACATTTACCCCAAAGAGATTGAGCTCGTTATCGACGACCAACCCGGCGTGAAAGAAAGCGCTGTTATTGGCGTACCGCATCCTGATTTCGGCGAAAGCCCTGTCGCTGTTGTCGTGCCCGAGGGTGACGGCCCCGACATCGATCAAATCACAGAGGCGTGTCACGCAGCACTTGCCCGCTTTAAACATCCGCGCAAGATCCTTATCTGTGACGCCTTGCCCCGCAATACGATGGGCAAAGTTCAAAAGAATGCCCTGCGCGATGAACACAGCGCGCTGTTCGCCAACAAAGAAAGCTAAGCCATGAGCAATCAAGACGAATATACGCCCCCAAAAGTCTGGACATGGGAGCAGGAAAGCGGTGGCACTTTTGCCTCGATCAACCGCCCCATCGCGGGTGCGACGCATGACAAAGAGCTACCGCGCGGCGCGCATCCTTTGCAGCTACATTCCATGGGAACGCCCAATGGTGTGAAGGTTACAATTTTGCTCGAGGAACTGCTCGCGCTGGGTCACACAGGCGCCGAATATGACGCTTGGATGATCAAGATTGGCGATGGCGATCAATTTGGCTCTGGCTTTGTTGCGGCCAATCCGAACTCAAAAATTCCTGCACTGCTCGATTACTCCGACGGTGGGGAGCCAATCCGCGTCTTTGAGAGTGCTTCAATCTTGATGCATTTGGCGGAGAAATTTGGTGCATTCATCCCGGAGCATGCGCGCACAGAATGTTTCAATTGGGTCTTCTGGCAGATGGGCAGTGCGCCTTATCTCGGTGGTGGTTTTGGCCATTTCTATCACTATGCGCCATACAAAATGGAGTATCCGATCAATCGTTTTGCAATGGAAGTGAAGCGCCAGATGGATGTTTTGGATCGGCATTTGGCCGAGAACGAGTATTTTGCAGGGGATGAATATTCCATCGCGGATATGGCGATTTGGCCGTGGTATGGGCGCTTGGCAGAGGGCAAAGCCTATGAAGCAGGTGACTTTTTGGACGTCAAAAGCTACGAGCATGTGCAGCGATGGACCAAGCAAATTGGCGAACGCGAAGCGGTCAAACGCGGCAAGATAGTCAATGTCGCGTGGGGCGAGCCAAACGCGCAACTCCCAAATCGCCACAGCGCCGCTGATATTGATGCTGTTTTAGCGAAGTAATACGATAAATCGTCGCCCAAAAGAGAGGAATGTTAATCCTTTGGGCGACAATCACACCTTTGCACATAAATTCCAGTGAGTTTTAGTCGGTTTTGAGGCCTCGGGCCCTTGTGCTTTTAGCGATTCGACGCACATTAGAAGGAACCCAGAAATATCCGATTAGGAGTTCGCGTGTCCCTCTTCTTTATCGTCGCTTTACCCTTCTTTGGGGCGTTGCTCCCTGGCTTGATGAATTCCGCAGGACGTGCTGCCACGGCGGGTGTGACCTTTACCGTCACGCTGGCTGCTTTTGTCGGATTGCTAACAAATCTGCCGAGCGTCCTCGCTGGCGAAGTCGTGGTGGCGCGCGTCGACTGGATGCCGCTTTTGGGGCTGAACTTTTCGCTCATGCTGGATGGTCTTGGCTTCTTCTTCGCGCTGCTGATCCTCGGAATTGGTCTTTTGGTCATCGCTTATGGCCGTAATTACCTGAGCCGCGACGATAATATGGGGCAGTTTTTTACTTACTTGTTGCTTTTCCAAGGCGCGATGGTCGGCATTGTCCTAAGCAATAATATCCTGCTTTTGCTTGTTTTCTGGGAACTTACGTCACTGTCGTCTTTCCTGCTTATTGGATATTGGAAGCATCTTCCCGAAGGTCGCCAGGGCGCGCGCATGGCATTGACCGTGACGGGCATGGGCGGTCTTGCGATGATAGGCGGCATGCTGATCCTTGGTCAGATTGCAGGCAGTTATGATCTGAGTGTGATCCTGCAAAACCGTGAGTTGATCCAAGCGGATCCGCTTTATGTTGCTGCGTTGATCTTGATCCTCTTAGGTTGTTTCACCAAGTCTGCACAATTTCCGTTCCACTTTTGGCTGCCGCACGCGATGGCCGCGCCGACGCCTGTGTCGGCCTATCTGCACTCCGCGACGATGGTGAAGGCGGGTATCTTTCTAATGGCACGCATGTGGCCTGTTCTGTCTGGGACTCCAGAGTGGTTCGTGATTGTCACAACCGCTGGCTTGATCACAATGGTCTTGGGTGCAGTCATTGCGCTGTTCAAACATGATCTGAAAGCGCTTCTTGCCTTCTCGACGGTAAGTCACTTGGGCTTGATCACGATGCTTTTGGGAACCGGCACTGCCTTTGGCGCGATGGCGGCGATGTTCCACATCCTCAACCACGCCACGTTCAAAGCGGCGCTCTTTATGTCTGCTGGTATCATCGATCACGAGGCGCTTACACGTGACATTCGCCGGCTTGGTGGGTTGCGCAAACTCATGCCGATCACCTTTATCATCGCTTCGCTCGCCGCACTTTCTATGGCCGGTATTCCGCTGTTGAATGGCTTCCTCTCCAAAGAGATGATGCTGGAAGAAGCGAACCACACAGTGCTGTTCAACTCTCCTTGGTTGGTGCCTGTTTTGGCGACGGTTGGCTCGCTTTTCTCAGCCGCTTATTGCTTCCGCCTGATCGGTCACGTGTTTTTCGGTCCTGTGCGCGACGACTATCCCGCAAAACCACATGATCCTGCTGCGGGTCTTTGGTTGCCGCCCGCGATCTTGGTTGTGCTTGTAGTGGTTATCGGCGTCGCGCCTTTCCTCGCGGAGCCATTCATCAAGCTCGTCACAGCTTCGGTACTTGGAGATGCGGCTGAAGTGCCTAAAGCTTACTTCAAGATTTGGCACGGTTTGGTGCCTGCACTTTATATGTCGATCGTCGCGGTTGTCGGCGGTCTGATCATGCTCCTAATCTTTAAGCCGTCCTTGCGTATTTGGGATGCGATGCCACGCCCAGAAGCGAAGGTGATCTTTGAAGCCATCGTTGAAAGCGTGGCCAAACTGGCCCGCGCGATCATCTTGCCGCTGCACAACGGCGCTTTCTCACGCTACGCGGCGATTGCGGCGATCACGATGGTGGCTGTTGGCTATCACGCGTGGAGCACGGGAACGATTGCTGCGCCTACACGTGAAATGCAGCCTGCCACCCCCGTTGCGGTTGGCGGTTGGCTGATGTTGGTGGCGGCGACTGCGGGCATGGTGATGATGCACCGCAATCGTCTTTTGTCCCTGATCCTGATTGGCATTGTTGGCCTTATGGTCTCTATCGGTTTTGTTTTCTTTAGCGCGCCTGACCTTGCGATGACGCAATTCACCGTCGAAGTTGTGACGATCATCTTGCTCTTGCTGGTGCTCAATTTCTTGCCCAACAGAACGCCGGTCGAAAGCACTGTGCTGCGCCGCGTCCGTGATACCAGCGTTTCGATCTTCGGCGGTCTCGCGACCTTTGCGCTGTCCTATCACTATATGCTGCGCGACGCGGTTACGGCTCCGATTTCCGAATTCCATCTCGCCAATTCTTACAAAGGTGGCGGTGGTACGAATGTGGTGAATGTGATCCTTGTCGATTTCCGTGGCTTTGATACTTATGGCGAAATTATCGTTCTAGGTATTGCCGCGCTCTTGATTTACGCACTGACTGAAACCTTGCTGGGCGGCCCTGTGCGCGCACGTTTGTTGAACCGCAAGCCGGATCAAAAGCGTGCGGGTAACAAGCACCCGATGATGATGGTCGTGCTGACGCGCATGATCATGCCTGTTGTCTTGTTGGTTGGTTTCTACATCTTCCTGCGCGGGCATAATGAACCCGGTGGAGGCTTTATCGCCGGTCTGATCGTGTCGATTGGCGTGGTTATGCAATATATGGCGAGCGGGTTTGGCTGGGCCTCTGCGCGTTTGCGCTACCCTTATCATGGCGTCATTGGCGCAGGTGTTCTGATCGCTGGCCTTACTGGCATCGGGTCTTGGTTCGTTGGCAAACCTTTCCTCACATCAGATTTCACCTATGTGCGCATTCCACCATTTGAAGAGTTCGAATTGGCCACTGCGGCCCTGTTCGACCTCGGTGTTTTCCTGGCCGTTGTCGGGGCCGTGATGCTATCGCTTGAGAGTTTCTCGCGTCTTGCGCGCCAGTCCGGTGGACCTGATAGCGAGCACGCGCTCGACATTGATCCATCGCGTGATGATCCCAAAGAGCCCGCTGAGAAGGAGGCCGTGTAATGGAATTTCTAGTTGCATCTGCCATCGGCATTCTTACCGCAGGTGGCCTTTACCTGACGCTGCGCTTACGCACTTTCCCGGTGATTTTGGGCATCTCGTTGCTGACCTATGCGGTGAACGTATTCTTGTTCGCTTCTGGACGTTTGACTGTTGGCGCACCACCGATTCTGACCAAAGGCGTCGAAGTTTACGCGGATCCACTACCGCAAGCATTGGTGCTGACGGCCATCGTGATCTCTTTCGGCATGACAGCCGTTGTCGTGATGATCGGTTTGGGCGCATTTCTAGGCTCGGATGATGACCACGTGGATGACCAACCCGAAAGCGATGACGCCGAAGCGGAGGGCACATCATGATACATTGGATCGTTGCCCCCGTTATTTTGCCCGCACTTGTTGCGCCTTTCATCGTGCTTGCTGCGCGCTATCACATTGGCATCCAGCGGGTCTTGTCGCTGGCAGGTGTCGTGGCCTTGGTGATCATCGCTGCGAGCCTTGCATGGCAGGCGTCAGACGGCACAATCACGCTTTATCAGATGGGTGATTGGGCCGCACCGTTTGGCATCGTGCTAGTGGGCGATCAGCTATCAACGATGATGGTTTTGCTGACATCTGTGCTTGCGCTCTTTGTGTTGCTCTATGCCATAGGCTCTGGTTGGGATGATCGTGGACGGCATTTCCATGCGCTGTTCCAGTTCCAACTGATGGGTATCATGGGTGCGTTTTTGACGGGTGACTTGTTCAACTTGTTCGTCTTCTTCGAAGTCCTGTTGATCGCCTCTTACGGTCTGATGATCCACGCGGGCGGCAACGCGCGTCTGAAAGCAGGCGTGCAATATGTGCTGTTCAACTTGATCGGCTCGACGCTGTTTTTGTTCGCGCTTGGCTCTATCTACGCGGAAACGGGCACGCTCAATATGGCGGATCTGGCGAACCGCGTGACGCTGATCGGGCCTGAGGAAACTGTTGGTATCCGCATCGCATCGGTGCTCTTGCTTATGGTGTTCGCAATCAAAGCAGCACTTGTACCGCTGCATTTTTGGCTTCCGTCGAGCTACGCAGAGGCCCCTGCCCCTGTCGCCGCCCTTTTCGCGATCATGACAAAAGTTGGCGCATATGCGATCATCCGTGTCTACACGATGATCTTCCATCCAGAGCTTGAAGCGACAGCGGGTCTGCACGACCTGTGGCTCTTGCCTGCTGCGCTGATTTCATTGGCGATTGGCATGACAGGTGTTCTGGCCGCAAAGAAACTGGATCGCGTTGTCGCATTTTCGGTGATCGGGTCCATGGGGATGGTGATGATTTCCATCTCGCTGTTCACGCCCGAAAGCATCTCAGCCGCGCTTTATTATATCGTGCATTCCACCCTCGCGGGTGCGACGTTATTCCTGATCTCTGATCTGGTGCGCACTGGTCGCGCCAACCTTGATTTGACAGTGCAGCCTGTGATTTCCGGAAACGCTTTGACGGCTGGCATGTTCTTTGTGGGTGCGATTGCGATGGCGGGTTTGCCGCCGCTTTCTGGCTTCCTTGGCAAGCTCCTCGTACTCGATGCTGCCTTTGACAACGACAAGATGGCGTGGATTTGGGCGATTGTTCTTGGCTCTAGCTTGATCAGCATTCTAGGGTTCGCGCGCGCAGGCAGCATCGTATTCTGGAAAGCACATAGTGTGTCCCATGAAAACGGTGCAGAGGTGCCGAACGCGCCTTCACCATTGGCATACGCGGCCGTCGGTGGCTTGATCGCATTGCTGGTGGCCCATACAGTTTTCGCCGGACAAGTGCATGGATATACTTCCAAGATGGCTGCAGGCCTGTTCGCGCCTGAGGCGTATATTTCCACCGTGGTCGAGACACCCGGCAAGCTAAGCGACGCAAAGAAGGGGGATCACTAAAATGGCACGCGCATATCAATGGCTATTGCCGCACCCTTTCCTGACGCTCTTGCTGGCCATCGTTTGGATCTTGCTTCAAAATGAATTTTCCGCAGGCATGGCGGTCTTTGGCATCATCTTGGGCATTATAATTCCGCGCATGACCTCGATCTGGTGGCCAGATACACCAAACAGTTTCCGGCTGCGCAAAATGGCCAGTTACAGCCTGATTGTGATGTGGGACATCGTTGTTGCGAATATCCAAGTCGCTTGGATCGTACTGTCAGTGCCAAATTCCAAATTGAAACCTGCTTGGGTGGTCGTCCCGCTTGATCTGGTCCAGCCAGAGGCGATTACGATGCTTGCAGGTACGATCACTTTGACCCCCGGAACCGTCTCTGCGGACCTCTCCGACAAAGGGCACAGCCTGCTTGTGCACGTTCTGCACACGGATGATCCCGACAGTGTCGTAGAAGAGATCAAGACCCGCTACGAGGCACGCTTGAAGGAGATTTTCGCATGATGGCTGCTCCTGAGTTCTTGAGCCTTGCGCTGACGATTGTTTTTGTCACGTTGGTGGTAGGGCAAATCCTGTCGATGGTCCGCTTGGTGCTTGGTCCCACATCTGGTGATCGCATTCTCGCGCTCGACACGATGGTGATCAACGCGATTGGCCTTGTTGTTGTGCTTGGCATTTCGCAAGGCGTGCAAATCTATTTTGAGGTCTCATTGCTCATCGCAATGCTTGGCTTCGTATCCACAGTCGCGCTCGCGCGGTTTATTTTGCGGGGAGATATCATCGAATGAGTGGTGAAATTATTGGAACCTATGCGACTGCGATTTTCCTACTGATTGGCGCGGGATTTGTTGCTGTCGGAGTGATTGGCCTGCTTAAATTCAACGACCCTATGACGCGTCTTCACGCACCCACAAAGGTTGGAACCGTAGGTATTGGCGCGCTTTTGGTGGCCTCGATTATACACTCCTACACGCTGGGGGACTCGTCCTATCACGAGTTGCTCATCTTGGCTTTCTTGTTCGTCACAGCGCCAATTTCCGCGAATTTCATCGCAAAGGTGAACATCCATCTGGGCACATGCGAAACACCGCCTCAGCCAGACCGCGATGACACTTGGGCAACTTTGGAGACACCCGACGAGGAAATCGCGAAGAGCTGATCAGCTGTTATCGCGCCAACGGTTCACGATGGGGTAGCGGCGATCCAGCCAGAACGCGCGCCGTGACAGGCGCGTGCCTGGGGCGGATTGGAAGCGTTTGTACTCAGATATGTAGAGCAGATGTTCAATCTTCTTCACCACATCACGCTCATATCCCGCCGCCACACAATCCGCGACAGAGGCGTCATCATCCACGAGCATTTCCAAGATACCATCAAGGATCGGATAATCGGGCAAGCTGTCACTGTCTTTTTGATCAGGGCGCAGCTCGGCTGAGGGCGGCTTGTCGATGATCGAGGGCGGAATAACTTCGCCCTTAGGCCCCATCATCCACTCGAAATGGTTTTGGTTGCGCCAACGGCAGACTTCAAAGACGCGCACTTTGTACATGTCTTTGATCGGATTATAACCGCCCGACATATCGCCGTAGATGGTCGCATAGCCAACCGCGACTTCGGATTTATTGCCTGTCGTAAGCAACATTGATCCGAACTTATTACTCATCGCCATCAAGAGAAGTCCACGCAGGCGCGATTGGATATTCTCTTCGGTGACGTCAGCCTCAAAACCTTCGAACAGAGGTGCAAGCGTGTTGGTGATCGCATCGCGCCCTTCTTTGATCGGTACAAAATTATACTCCGCACCAATCCGCTCTGCGCAATCCTTGGCATCATCTAGCGAGCCTTGGGAAGTGTACTCAGACGGTAACATCACGCAGCGCACATTTTCCCCGCCCAGCGCATCCACAGCAATGGTCGCCACCAGCGCGCTATCAATGCCGCCGGACATGCCAAGAAGTACTTTCTTGAAACCCGTCTTGCCCATGTAATCGCGAAGCGCGGTCACGCAGACGCGGTAATCCTGTTCGAACTGACCGGGAATCAGCGCTTTCGCACCATCCTCGACACGCCAGCCATCAGGAGTGCGGGTTAGATCCACATGCACGATCTCTTCATCAAAGACAGGCATTTGCATCGCAAGCTTGCCA
>Ga0206130_10005496_pt1 | contig 14963 bp, 12 predicted proteins | sample Helgoland_Spring_9_FD_148637 | JGI IMG/M metagenome (GOLD analysis project Ga0206130, IMG submission 148637) | Pelagic subsurface seawater microbial communities from Kabeltonne, Helgoland, North Sea - Helgoland_Spring_Bloom_20160512_1 | ecosystem: Environmental > Aquatic > Marine > Epipelagic ... | reverse complement strand
ATGCAACACTGAAGGCAGAAACGCAGGAGCGCGCTCTATTGTCCGATGGGGCCTTCGGCTCTTGGTTCCCGGTCCACGGGCCTAGGCGGGATGGTCGAGGAACCCCGGGCCAGGTTTCATGTACCTGAATGGAGAGTGTTTTGTCATGCGGAGAGGCTACGAAACCGCCCGCCCCGTCTCAAGTTAGTTTTATCTGACAGTACCTATCATACTTCTGTCAGCCAACCTCGCGTGTCCTCGACACGGCCCATGGCGACATCAAAATAAATCGTCTGAATTTCGCGTGTCACAGGACCTGGTTCGCCTTTGCCAATCATCTCCCCGTCAACGTTGATGAGAGGCACAATTTCCGCTCCGGACCCGCAGAAGAAGGCCTCGGACGCGAGAAAGAACTCGGACCTATCCATCTCGCGCTCCTGTACCTCGTATCCTTGATCGTGCAACAGCGTGATCACCGTATCGCGGGTGATACTCTCGAGGATATCGCTGGTAATGGTCGGGGTTACGACCTTGCCATCGCGTACGATGAAAAGGCACATGGCCTGCCCTTCGGAAACCTTGCCGCGTGAATTGAGGAAAATTGCAGCGTCATAGCCATCCTGCTTGGCCTGAACCGCAGCCAGTCGCGCGTTGCCATAGTTTGAGTTGGCCTTGGCGCGGGCGGGCATCATATTGTCAGCGATCCGCTGCCACGAACTGACCTGCGCCCGAACGCCGGTTTCCACCGATTTCGCTGTGCCACGCTGGATTGCGGTGATGAAGCACCCCAGCGGGCCACGGGCCGAACTTTCGCCGATCCCGTCGACATAGACAGTCGGGCGGATGTGAACCGATCCGGTAAAGTTGTTACGGCGTATCAGTTCGATCGTGGCGTCACACATCTGTTGCGCCGGAATGACTTCACCAAAACGCGAAATGCGCTGGCTGATTTCCATCCGTACCATGTGCTCTTGCAGCCGAAACAGGTACATCTTTTCCTGCTCATCGTTCCAGTATCCGCGGATGCCTTCGAAAACTGCTGCGCCGTATTTCACAGCCGGGGTGAAGCAATGGATCCTGCCCTCGTCCCAGGGGATGAAGTCGCCATTGAAATAGATGGTGAGATCGGAAAACTCGCTCATACCATTTTATCCTCGGGCACCGGGAAGGTGTAGTTCAGACCAGAGCGCCCGCCATCTAGGTAAATCGTTTCGCCAGTTATGTAACCGGCTTCGTCGGAGGCCAGGAACAGCACGACATTTGCCACGTCGCGGCCCGTGCCAAAACGCATCATCGGGATGCGAGACAGGACATTGCGGCGGTTTTCAGGGTCATTGAACAGGGCTTCGCGGTTCAGTTCGGTCACGATCGTGCCGGGTCCAACGGCGTTGACGCGGATGCCATGTTTGGCCAGTGACAGCGACATCGCCATGGTCAGGCCGGTTACACCGCCTTTGGAGGCCGCATAGGGCGAAATGCCGGGCATGGTCATCCGTACAGAAGTGGAGGACATGTTAACGATTGAGCCCTGCCCGCGTTCAACCATGTGCTTGGCCACTTTCTGGCCGACAAGATACATGGATTTCAGATTGATGCGGATAACGTCGTCCCAGTCCTCTTCGGCCATGTCCAAAAAATCCGCACGCCGGGTGATGCCGGCATTCGAAAACAACGAGTCAATATGGCCGAAATCGGTGATGACCTGTTCGATCGTTGAATCCACTTGCTTCTTTTCACCCACATTGCATTTGTAGAAGACGGCCTTGACGCCATGTTCCTTGGTGATTTCGGCGGCGGTTTCCTGACCCCGTTCTTCGAGAACGTCCAGAATGGCGACATTGGCGCCTTCTTCAGCAAAACGCTCTGCTACGGCCTTGCCGATCGAGCGCGCAGCGCCGGTCACGACAACGTTCTTATCCTTCATCCGCATGAGTCTTCTCCTTATAATTCGCGCAGCGCGTTGAACTGATCGACATAGCAAGAGCCGTCAATTCGCGCTGCGATTAATGTACTTCTGTTCGATTTGGCTGCTGCGGCCAGCGCATCACCAAGCTGATGTTCGGTTTCCACACAGACTCCATCCGCGCCAAATCCGGCAGCCAGTTTTTCGTAATCCACACCGCCAAGGTCGATGCCGAATTTTTCGATACCCTTCAGCTCCTGCTTGATCCGGATCAGGGCAATCTCGCGGTCGTCCCAGATAACGACCGTGATCGGTAAATTCTCCTTTGCCGCCGTCTGCAATTCGGCCACCGCCATCATGAAACCGCCATCACCGGTGAAGGCGACAACGGGACGTTTCGGATGTGCAATGCGCGCGGCAAGCGCGGCGGGAATGGCAATCCCCATGGAGCCCAGACCGTTCGACGTCAGAAACTCGCGCGGGGCGTAGGATTTCCACTTCTGCACCACCAGCAGGCGGCTGGCACCAGCATCGCAGGTTGCAATCGCGTCGCGGGGCAGCACGTCACGGGCCACTTCCATGGCCGATTGCGGCGACATGTAGCTGGTTTTCACATTCAGAGCGTTGTTCAGGTCATCGCGGAACGTCTCGGCGGCCTTTTCGCCCCAGTTCGATCCTCCGTCGGAGAATTCGTTCAGAGATTCCAGGATCAGGCGAATATCGCCCACCAGTTCCAGATTGGCGGGGATCAGCGCCTCGAGTGTCGGCGTGTTGACGATCGACAAAAGCGGGATGCCATAAGGCCAGGATTTCGGCTGCAATTCCACACAATCGACGCCTAGCGTGATCACCAGATCGGACTGGCTGATCAACTCGCGCTCGATCAACCCACCGATGATGCAGCCGGCGCTCAGTGGGTGATCCTCGGGAATGGCACCCTTGCATTTGGATGTGGTCAGAACCGGCGCACCAAGGGTTTCGGCCAGTTGCACCATCTCTTTCGAGGCTTTGTCCCAATAAACACCCAGGCCAACCAGAATGATCGGTTTCTTGGCGTTCCGGATCATCTCCAGCGGTGTCTTAAGGGCGTCACGGTCGGGGCGTGTGCCGACGCTCGTGGACATCAGGCTAGGTGCGAATTCAATCTCGGGTGCTCGTGCCGTTGTCTCCGTCGCAGGCATATCAATATGTACCGGGCCGGGTGTCGGCGCCATCGAGGTTCGGATCGCCCGGCGGATCTGCTGGTGCGCACCCTTAGCCTGCATGGTGGTCGACCACTTGGTGATTGGCTCGTATATGGCCTTGTGGTTGATCACCTGCCGAAGGCCGGTCTCATAGGTCTTGGCAGGATACTGATCGGTCAGCGCAATCATCGGCGCGCGATCCAGCCAGGCATGTGCCACACCGTTGACCATGTTGGTGGCACCCGGTCCCCGGGTTGAGGTGGACATACCCGGCACACCACTCAGTTCGCCCCAGGTGGCGGCCACCATTGCAGCGGCCACTTCCTGTTTCATCAGGATGTAACGCATGTCGCGTTTGCGCAGGGCGTCCATCAGCTCGACCGTTTCGCCACCGGGGTGCCCGACAACGAAGTTGGTTCCGATTTCCTTCAGCGAGTCGGCAAGTACTTCTACAGTGGTGCTCATTCTCTCGTACCTTTCGCGGTTACGAATCGTAGGAAATATCGATGATCAGGTTCAGGTTTTCATCGACAGTGATGGAGGTGTCAGGCCCTGCGACCACGGTGGATTCGCGTTCTTCAATGACCGCGGGGCCTTGCAGAATGGTGCCTGCCGCCAATCCGTATCGGTTGTAAACCTTGGTCGCGACGTATCCGACATCCGGGAAATGGGCCATGCGCTCGCCTTTCTCGGCGGCGCTGCGGTCGATTTGCTGGCCTTCAAACTGCAACTGTATGTTCGGCGTCGGGCCTGAAGCCGTGATCCGCCAACTGACAACTTCGATGGGAACATCGCTGATCACACGTCCAAACAGTTCATTGTATTTGGCCAAAAACCGCTGCTCAAGGGTGCGACCCAGATCGTCGCCGATAGAATCTTTCGGCAGAGCGACCTCGATCTCAAAGCCCTGGCCTACATAACGCATCTCGACCCGGTATTTCACGGTGATCGTTTCAGGATTACCCCCAGCCTCAACGAGTTGCTCGGTCGCTTCGCGCTCCATATCGGCAAAAAGCTCTCTGACATGGGCCACGTCGATCTGATCGATCCGCGTCACATAAGAGCGCACACCATCGGTGGCGGGTGCCGCAATCAGGAAACCGAGCGCCGAGGACACGCCAGCACCCAGCGGTGCAATGATCCGGCCGATTTTCAGCTCTTTCGCCAGCCCATAGGCGTGCACGGGTCCAGCCCCGCCAGTGGCCACAAGCGTATATTTGCGCGGATCGCGCCCTTTTTCTGCGATGTACCGGCGCGTCGCAGCCGCCATGTTGTTGTTCACTACCGCGTGGATGCCCGACACCGCGCGGGTCACATCCATGTTGCCCGGTGTCGCCAGCTTCTTATCAACGGCGGTTTTCACGCCCTCGATGTCCAGCGCCATTTCACCACCCAGGAAGTAATCGGGCGACAGATAGCCCAGTACAAGGTCGGCGTCCGTTACGGTCGGTTCTTCGCCGCCACGGCCATAGCAGACCGGGCCAGGCTCCGAACTGGCGCTGTCGGGGCCGACCTTCAGCAGGCCCATCCGGTCCAACCGTGCGATAGAACCGCCACCCGCACCAATCTCGATCAGGTCAATGACCGGCACTTTCAACGGAATGCCCGACCCCTGACGAAACCGGCGGACACGGCCAGCTTCAAATGTTTTCGAATGCTCCGGCTCGCCGTTTTCGATTAGGCACATCTTGGCAGTGGTGCCGCCCATGTCGAAGGCAATGACATGATCCGAATTGGTCAGCTTGCCGTAATAGCTGCCCGAGATCGCGCCCGCAGCAGGGCCGCTTTCGATCATCTGGATCGGTGCTTCCTGTGCGACACGCAGCGAAGCGATACCGCCACCCGAAAGCATAATATTCAACGGACCACTAAGGCCCATATCGACCAACTTGCCGTTCAATTCATTGATATACCGGCGCATCAAGGGCAGCACATAGGCGTTGGCCGCAGCCGTACAGGTGCGCTCATATTCGCGGATTTCGGGGGCAACAACGGTTGAGACCGTGATCGGGAATTCGGGGTGCGCTTCGGCCAGGATGGCGGCGGCGCGTTCTTCATGCGCGGGGTTGGCATAGGCGCTGATGAAACAGATCGCGATGGCCTCGACCCCGCTGTCGACCAACTCCTGCGCGGCCTGTTTCAGCCCATCTTCGTCCAGGGGCTTCAGCACCTCACCCATGGAATTGATCCGTTCGCGCACCGTTTTTCGGCGTGGACGGTCGGCCAGCGGCACTGGCTTCTCCATGAACAGGTCATAAAGGTCATATCGCATCTCATGCCCAACCTCGAGCACGTCTCGGAACCCTTCAGTGGTAATCAGGCCAATCTTCGCTCCATCGCGTTCAATCAGCGTGTTGGTTACAAGCGTGGTGCCGTGCACGATCCCGTCGAGATCACCCATGTCCACACCCGCCTCACGCGTGATCCGTTCAACCCCTTCACAGATCGCTAGCGACGGGTCCTTGGGCGTCGTCAATTGCTTGCCCGTAAAGATGATGTCGCGCTTTTCATCAACCAGCACAAAATCGGTGAATGTACCACCAACATCGACACCTACGCGGATACGTTTTTTCATCGCCATCGTCTTAACCTTTGTATCCATAGTCGCGTTCTGCTGCCTCTGGGGTCACATAGCCCGCTTCGACATCTGCCCTGATCGCTGCACTGTCGCGCTTGGCTGGGTCGCCATAGCCACCGCCTCCGGGGAAATGCAGATGCACGATTTCACCCGGCTTTAGAACGCTGCGCGATTTCTGGTGCGGGCGGGTCCCGTCGGATAATTCCGCGATCGTCGTTGACCCTGGTTTGCCCCCCATGATGCCTTGCGGCGGGTTGCGATGGCGGTCCGACAGAAGCGAGAAATTGATCGGTTTCTCCGAAAGCACCTCGATCACGACATCCTGGCCCAGGCCGCCGCGATATTCTCCTGCCCCGCCCGAGTCTGGGGTCAGTTCTTTCTTGTGAACCAGCAGTGACGACACGCTTTCCAGCGCCTCGATACTTCCGGCACCGGTATTCGACGGGAAGGCCGTGCAGGCGTATCCGTCCATTCGGCTATTGGCGCCGACGCCACCTGATGCAAACAGCACCTGGCTGAAACGGTTGCCGTCCTTGTCTTCGCCGCCGTAAACGGTGCGCATTGTAGGCGATGAGCCCGAGTCCGCTGTCACCATTTCAGGCACCACCTGCGCCAGGCAGCCATAAATCGCGCTGGTCAGCAAGTGACCGGTCAACTGGCGCGCTGCGACCGGGGCCGGGAATACAGGGTTCAGGATCGAACCCTTGGGAGCCTTGATCGTGATCGGTTGAAACGATCCCTCGTTGCGGGGGCTTTCCGGGTCAAGCGCGCATTTCACCGGGTAGGTCGCATATGCATAAGTGTATTTCATCACCGAATTGATGCCCCGCGCGATCTGTGGCGAGGTGCCTTCGAAATCCAGATCGAGTTCACTGCCCGTCTTGGTCAGTTTGCACTGGATCAGCGTTTCCTGATCGTCAAACCCATCGGCCCGGGTTGATGCCGACCAACTGCCATCGGGGAGTTTTGCAATCGCGTCGCGCATCGCCTGTTCAGCACGGCCGCGCAACTCGGCCGACAAGGCGGTCAGATCCTCCAGCCCGGTATCGTCCAGAAACTGCTGCACGCCTTTTTCGCAAACCCGCTGGGCCGCGACCTGCGCGTAGACGTCACCGATAACCTGATCAGGAACCCGCACATTTGCCCGGATGGTACGACCGACAAAATCATCCTCGATCCCTTCGCGAATGAATTTGACCGGCATGATCCGCAGGCCCTCTTCCACCAGTTCGCGGCAATCACCGGACCAGCCTCCGCCGCCAATGTCCGGCAAGTGCGCGATTGAGCCCGAGAACCCGACCAGTTTGCCCTTGTGGAAAATCGGTGCGGCCATCGTGATATCGGGCAAATGGCCCGATCCGATTTCCGGGTCATTGGTGATGATGCAATCTCCTGGACGCCAGTCTTCCTTGGGGATTACCTCCATGAAAGAACGCACTGCACTTGGCAGCATGCCGACAAAACTGGGAATGCCTGCCGTGTTTTCCGCAAGCGCATTGCAGTCCGCATCCATCAGGACAGTGGTGAAGTCGTTAGATTCTCGCACGACGGTAGAAAATGCAGTGCGCAGTAGTGCCGCGGCCGATTCATCTGCGATAGAGATCAGGCGCGACCAGAGGATTTCCAGGGTGATAGGGTCGAATTCTTGATCGCTGGCGTTCTTCAAACTTTATCTCTTGTGTAGGACTCAGGACTGGCGAGTCATTTACGTTTATGCAAATGCATAAACCAATATCATAACCAAGAACAACCATGAATTTCTCACACAGAGATTTTTCTTTGGCTTCGATTTTGGCGTCCCGGAAAGGGACGAGCGTTAAACCTGACCTTTTGGGGTCAATGCCTGATTGGTTGGCCCCGGCCAGATAATCATTTCCAAATCCGGGCGAAAAGGTATTAGCATTGGCTCCCGAGGAAACCGCATTATCTGTTGGCAAATCCCCGGCAGGTACGCGGAAGCTTGTTCAACTGGTCAGTGGGTGCATCGCGTGTTCGATATGCATTTTCGTCGCAGACATCGATCTGGACACATCCCGATTTTCGAGAGCGTCGATAATGTTCTTATGCTCTTTGATGATGTTCTCAAAACGCTCGGGGTTTTCGAATGAGTTTCTGGGCAGCAAGCCCAGCACAAGCCGCAACTCTTTCAATCGCTTTGCGACATATCTGTTTCGGGACGCGTCGTAGATGATTTCGTGAAACTGGGTGTCGATCTGAGGAAGCAGGTCTGACCCGCACGCCTGTGCTTCGAAAATTTCCATGTTGTGTTTCAGAAGTTCCAATTCGGGATCAGTGATCCGCTCCGCGGCCAATGTCGAAGCCTTGAGTTCGAGACCGAGCCGCACCGCATAATAGGAACGGATTTGCTTCGTGTTTAGTGTCGTGACACGAAAGTGGCCGCCGCTTACTGGTTCCACCAGGCCCAAACTGTGTAGTTGCCTGATCGATTCCCGTATAGGTGTCCGGCTGCTATTCAGATCGTCGGCAATGGCGACAAAATCAATGTATTCGCCAGGCTGCAGGCGTTTAGTTTCGATGAGCTTGAGAATGTGCGTTTCCGCCTGCTCTACCAGCGAACCAGTGCTATCCTTGATTTTTTTTTCCTTCGAGCCGGCCATTTTGTTTCTTTAGGTTTGCGAGGTTAGTATTTTTGCGACATTTGTCCTTACTACTACGAGATTTGAGACCCAATCGAAAGGTTCAACATATGAATAACCTAAATGCGCCGAAACTCGCTGCGAAATCAACGCTTTCGGATTTGGTCCGAACACATATTCAAGAGGGGATACTGCAGGGCAATTATGTTCCGGGCCAGCGGCTCAAGGAGTCAGAGCTTGCAAGCGCATTGGGAATCAGCAGGTCCCCGATACGAGAAGCCATGAAGGTTTTGAATGAAGAAGGACTGATCTCGGTAGAGCACTGGAAGGGTCTTCGCATTTCGAAATTGAACCGGCTTCAAATGATCGAGCTGTTTACCTACCGGGAGGTGCTTGAAGGCATTGCAGTAGAGCTTGCCTGCGAAAACATTAAGCCTGAGCTCTTGGGAAAGCTGGAAGATCTCGTCGGAGACTACCTGCTGTCGAAAGACATTTCGCTTCAGGACCAGTCACGCAACAATCAGGAATTCCATCAAACCATTTATGAGGCAGCTGGAAACGAATACCTGTTGGCGTCCACCGGCACGCTTCGGACCCTCCTGGCCCTGCTGCCCAACGAGAACTTTCGTCTGCCCGGTCGAACGAAAGTCATTTTGAACGAGCACCGTGCAATTGTTGACGCACTCGGGAAACGAGATCCGGCGGCTGCCAAAAAAGCAATGCTGGAACACGTGGGAAACTCGCTCAATGCCCATGTTTCATTGATAGTCGAAGCCGACCTGGGCATCTGATCCCAAACGCCGCCTCCGAACGATAATCTGGCGGGCTGATTGTTTTGTCACCTGATAGAAACGGAAATATGGAATTGACAACCCACATATTCGCTCGATATGAAATAGTTTATACAAATGTATGAAACATAAATTGCAAATGGGGAGACCAGCAATGTTTAGAAATTCTCTAGGTGCCTGGGCGGCAGCATGCGTCGTCGCCTTTGGGTTTGCCAGCGCAATGCCAGCGGCAGCCGAAAGTGATACGGTGAACAAGATCAAAGAACGCGGCAAACTTGCTTGCGGTGTCGGCCAGGGTCAGCGCTACGGGTTTTCTGCGCCCAATGATCAGGGACGTTGGGAAGGGATGGACGCCGATTATTGTCGCGTCGTTGCCGCCGCTATTCTTGGCGATGCAGAGGCGGTCAATTTTGTGCCGCTCAGTGCCAAGCAACGCTTTCCGGCGTTGCAATCCGGCGAGATCGACCTGCTGGTCCGCGTGACGACATGGACCCTGAGCCGCGACACCACTGTCGGTCTTCAGTTCGCCGGGCTGAACTTCTTTACCGGGATCACCTTCATGGTGAACAAGGAGCTCGGAGTATCCAGCGCGCTGGAACTTGATGGCGCATCAATCTGCGTGGCGCCCGGATCGACACAGGAACGCGTTGTGTCCGACTTCTTTAGCGCCAACAACATTCAGTACACGCCGATCGTGATCGAAAACCAGAACGAGATCAACGAAGCCTATCTTTCCGGCCGGTGTGATGGAATCATCGGTTTCACGCCGGGCAACGCGATCATTCGCGCGTATTCTGCGGAAAACCCCGAGGATCACGTAATTCTGCCTGAAAACCTGGCAAAAGAGCCGCTGGGACCGGTGGTTCGCCAAGGCGACGTTGAATATTATGACATCGTGAACTGGGCGGGTTTTGCATTGCTTGAAGCCGAAGAGCTTGGCGTGACATCGGAAAATGTCGACGAAATGCGCAATAGTGACGACCCCAAAATCCGTCGGCTGTTGGGTGTAGACCCCGGTGTCGGCGAAAAACTGGGATTGCGTGAAACCTGGGCGTACGACGTGATCAAGAATGTCGGTAACTACGCCGAAGTGTTTGACCGCAACCTCGGTGATGGATCCAAACTGAAACTGGATCGCGGACTGAACCGCCTGTGGAATGATGGTGGACTGCTCTGGGCACCGCCGTTCGGCTAAGACAAGGCAGCGCACGCCCCCGGGATTACACCGCGGGGGCGTTCCTTTTTTGGGGTAATGTAGACCATGGCACATGACACCGGAGACTCTGGCTTTCTGCAGCGCGAAGGCGTTCGCGCAGCAATAATTCAGATTGTCGTTGTGGGCCTGTTGATCACCGCAATACTTTATTTGGCCAATAACGTTGCCGAAAACCTTGCCCGCCAGGGGATTGCAACCGGATTTGGGTTTCTTGACAATCCCACAGAATGGGATGTCGGCGAAGCGATCCTTCCCCATGACAGGGCTGATCCCTACTGGTGGACCTTCGTGGTGGGTGTGGCCAACACACTATACGTTGCGGCCCTGTCGCTGGTCCTGATCACAGTCATTGGCATCGCGGTCGGGACAAGCCGCGTCTCAAACAACTGGCTGCTCAGCCAGTTTGCCTCGGCTTACGTCGAAGTGTTTCGCAATGTACCGCTGATACTTCAGATCATCTTCTGGTACACTGTGACCCGCGAATTTCCCCATATCCGCGACGCTGTGAATTTTGGCGATGTGCTGCTTTTGTCTAACCGTGGGGCGAATTTCCCGTTACTGACGGATGCGCCCGGCTATTTCTTTGGTGTGGTGGCCTTTCTTATAGGCATTGTCGCAACCATCCTGACTGGGCGGTACAGCGAACACCACAGATCGAAAACCGGTAAACCCATCGCGGTATGGCCCTTTGCGATCTTGTTCCTGCTGATCCTGCCTCTTACCATCTGGGCCCTGTTGGGCGCGCCAACCGAGTTAAACAACCCTGTCCCCAGTAAATTCGGCGTCAAGGGCGGCGGTTCGATTTCACCGGAATTCATTGCGCTGCTGCTGGGACTTTCAATGCATTACGGCGCACAGGTTGGCGAAATTGTCCGCTCGGGCATTGAATCGGTGCCGCCCGGACAAACCGAGGCAGCCCGTGCTATAGGTCTGAAGGAGCGTAGGATTTTCTCCAAGGTCATCCTGCCACAGACTCTGCGTGTGGCGATTCCGCCCACAGCGTCTCAGTACATGTCTGCAGTTCGCAACAGCTCCTTGGCCGTTGCAATCGGATATCCGGAACTGTTCAGCATCGGATCGACCACCATCAACCAGGCAGGTCAGGCCGTTGAAGTCATGGTCATCATGCTGGGTGTCTACCTCGTGATTAGCCTTGTCATTGCCGCTGTCATGAATTTCTTCAATCATCTGGTGGCGTTCAAAACATGACACATGACCCCGTACTGGACCGCGCCCGCCCTGTCCGCCGCCGAAGCCCGATGGAGGAGAAACTCGGTTGGTTCGGCCCGATTTACTATTGGATGTCGAAAAACCTGTTCAGCTCATTCTGGAACAGTGTCGTTTCGCTGATCTGTATCTTCATTCTCTACAAGATTGTCCCGTTCATCGTCGACTGGGCTCTTCTCAGCAGCATGTGGTTCGCGGAAACCGGCGAGGATTGCCGCGAAGCAACCGGTGCCTGCTGGGCTGTGATCCCGGTAAAATACCGGGTGATGTTCTTTGGAGTCTATCCCTACGAAGAGCATTGGAGACCGGTCCTTGCAATCGGGCTATATGCCCTTGCGGTTGCCATCACCTGTACACACAGGTTCTGGCGGCTCAAACTGTTGCTGGTCGTTTGGGCCGTAACGTTGGCAATCTTCCTGATGCTGATGTGGGGCGGCATTTTCGGCCTTGAATTCGTTCCGACCACACAATGGGGCGGGCTGCCGCTCACCTTCCTGATCTTTTCCAGTTCCATGTTTCTTGGAATGCCGATCGCGATCGCTCTGGCGTTGGGACGACAGTCCAAAATGCCCGTGATCCGGATCCTGAGTGTTTTCACGATCGAACTGACCCGCACGATCCCCCTGCCGATGATCCTGTTTTTCGCGGCGATCATTCTGCCGCTTTTCCTGCCGCAGGGCATGGAAATCGATCAATTGCTCCGTGTGGCCTTGGGAATCGCGTTCTATTTCGGATGTTTCCAGGCCGAGGTTCTGCGCGGCGGGTTTCAGGCCGTTCCCAAGGGGCAATACGAGGCCGCTGATGCCATCGGTCTGCCCTACTGGAAAAAGACCTTCAAGATCATCCTTCCGCAGGTCTTCCGCATTACCATCCCGTCGGTGATGAACGGTGTGATCGCCGGATTCAAGGACACCACGATGGTTATCATCGTCGGCCTTTTCGATCTCTTGACGGCGACACAGGCGGTCGTTTCAGACCCCGAGTGGCGGCGCTATTTCACCGAGGCCTATCTGTTTGTCGCGCTTGTCTATTTTCTGTTCACATTCGCGATGTCCAAATACAGCCAGTATCTTGAGCGCCTGTTCAGTTTTGGTCGCCGATAGCCCGCCGGAGGAAAGTTACAATGACTGACAATGTTTCGAACAACCTTGCGATCGAACTGCGCAACGTCGGAAAATGGTATGGGCAGTTTCATGCGTTGAAAGATATCAACCTGAATGTGAAGCAAGGCGAACGCATGGTCCTTTGCGGCCCTTCGGGATCCGGCAAATCCACCATGATCCGCTGCGTCAACCGGCTGGAGGAATATCAGGAGGGCGAGATCATCGTTGATGGCGTTCTTCTGGACGATTCCGTCAAGAACATTGCCGCGATCCGCAGCGAGGTCGGCATGGTGTTCCAGCAGTTCAACTTGTTTCCGCATCTGCGAGTGATCGACAATCTGACACTCGGACCGATCGACGTGCGGCAAATGCCGCGCAAAGAAGCCGAAGACCTGGCCATGCACTATCTGGAGCGGGTCAAGATCGCGGAACAGGCAATGAAATATCCCAGCCAGTTGTCAGGCGGGCAGCAGCAGCGCGTGGCAATCGCTCGTGCTTTGTGCATGGGTCCCAAGATCATGCTGTTTGACGAGCCTACGTCTGCGCTTGATCCTGAGATGATCAAGGAAGTTCTGGATGTCATGGTTTCACTGGCCGAAGAAGGCATGACCATGGTGTGTGTGACACATGAAATGGCCTTCGCCCGAAATGTTGCCGACACAGTCGTTTTTATGGAAGACGGGGTGATTATCGAAGCCGCCCCTCCGGCAGAATTCTTCGATTCTCCGAAATCGGAGCGAACACGCAGTTTTCTGAGCCAGATTTTGACCCATTGATCTGGTGTAAAGAGTTTTTCGACTAAGCCGTGGTCAGCATAACTTTTGATAGTGTTGGCTGATCCGGGCTAGGGCTTGCGCATGGCTAAGGCATCATTCAGACGATACCAATGTACCATAGTCGCGGCGAAGTACTTTCCAGCTACATGAAATGGGAGTGGCTGGATGTTGGATACCGGAACAAACGGCTGATGGGTCGTGTCTTCGGTCGCGACCCGAGCCAGTTCTCGCCCCATGAGCGTTGCGCCGGCCAACCCCCTCCCGTTATAGCCAAAGCCCGCCCAGGCGCCATCTCCCAGACGGGCGATGCGTGGAAACTGGTCGGATGTCAAAGCGACCCAGCCGCTCCAGTTGCTTTGCCACCCGATGTCGGCGATTTGCGGATACATTTCTTTCAGCCGGTTGTTCACTGAATTGAGGTCTGCTGTCGCCGTGCTGCTCAGCGTCGGACCTCCGGCGCTCAAATGCAGACGGTTACCCGGCAGTTTCTTGATCCCGGACCAGGTGTGCCTTGTATCCGTCAGCGCGCCGGTCTCTGGCAGGATAGATGCGAAGATGTTTTCGGGTATCGGATTGGTGACGGCCTGATGCCCGCGAATGCGGACAAAGGCGCGGCGCATCCGCGACGAGAATTTACCAGAATAGGCATTGGTGCACACAAGCAAACGCCTGGCCGTAACCTGACCCTCCGGCGTTACGACAACCCAGTGGCCGCCTTCTTGATAGTACTTGACGGCTGGTGTCCGGGTGAATTGCCGAACGCCGCGATCGCGGGCGGCCCGCGCTAGGCCCAGCGTATAGTTGTAGGGATTGAACGTCAGCGCACGGTTGTCCTTCAGGGCCAGGTCGTATCGTTTGCTGCCCACGGCATGATGCAGAGCGTCCCCATCCAGAAGTTTGACATCCGCGCCGCGCGCCTGCCAGAATTCGGCACGTTTGCGCAGATTACCCTTCGAGCCTGCGACATGTGGCGCAAGTATCCATCCATGTCCATGGATCGTATCGTTGATATTATATCTGGCAATCAGGCTGCGGATCAGATCAGGACCTTCTGCGAGAGCCCGGATATGCTGTTCGCCTATCTCGGTACCAAAATGGGTCAGGATATGCGCTTCGCTGTGTTTTCCGCACGGAACAACCGTGCCAAAGGCACGCCCCGATCCGCCGCAGGACAGATCGCTCGCCTCCAGCTGAACCACGCTGTGGCCGGCTTCCGCCAGATATAGCGCCGCACTGCAGCCAGTAATCCCCCCGCCAATCACGACGTGATCCGCCTTCACATGTTCGCAGAGCGAGGCGGTTTGGGTGTCTTCTGTTGCAAGCTTGGCATAAGCCGAAGGCAAGGGGGTCTGATCCAGAAGCGCGGCGTTTTTGGCCTGGGGCACAGCTTATTCCCCTTTTGACCAGAAAACAGCCTGCGTCTGCTGATAGGCCCGCATGCCTTGCAATCCTTTTTCACGACCCAGCCCACTGGCCTTGTGACCGTCAAACGGGGTGGAAATCGACAATTGCTTGTAGGTGTTGATCCAGACCGTTCCCGCCTGCAACCGGTCGGCAATGCGCCAGGCGCGTTCCAGGTCTCGTGTCCAGATGCCCGAGGCCAGACCGA
>Ga0206130_10005481_pt1 | contig 14988 bp, 15 predicted proteins | sample Helgoland_Spring_9_FD_148637 | JGI IMG/M metagenome (GOLD analysis project Ga0206130, IMG submission 148637) | Pelagic subsurface seawater microbial communities from Kabeltonne, Helgoland, North Sea - Helgoland_Spring_Bloom_20160512_1 | ecosystem: Environmental > Aquatic > Marine > Epipelagic ... | reverse complement strand
CACTGGAGTCGATACCTTCATCCGGAACTGGGAACACCTGACCAATGATAGTGTAAAGAGTTTCTCTAATGCAGGATTGGGGGACCAATGGTATAGCCTCTATTTGGAGAATCCGCCCGCGGTTAAGCAGCAGCGTATGCGCGGCAATGGACGTAATCCGCGTGGCTTCTAGCACGCTTCGTCCCATGGCATTACTCCCATTTTAGTGTTACCGATGTCCTTGTGATAACTGTTACCTATGTCCTTGCGTCATACCCAGCAGAGCCAGAGTTTAGGGCAAAAAGAAACCCCGGCTCCTAGCACCGTCGCGAAGGACGGGAGAAGAAGATCCGGGGTGAACAGTGATCAAGTTACTCTCACTCTCCTAAAAATCAAGTATGAATCAAACGACCAACGTCGAGGGCTTTGCTTGTTATGATGCCCTTAAGTGCGAAGTCCGCCCCATCCGAGTCAGCACAGCAGCAATGATTAATGCGTGAAACCATCACGACCAAACAGCAGTTTCAAACTTCGACCTTCAAACTTCTTCGGTGAAGCCGAAGGAAGCTCGCCGAATTATCAAAACGCTCGACCGTTACACGCAGACGCGGCAAGCTGGTCTCAAACCATGGCTCGACCAACTAAATCGTTAAATTTTGCGTTTGCCCCTCCCCCCCAAAAAAAATACTTCGATAACCACAAAAAGCACAGAACCAGCACCACGTCGAATTTTGTGACTTCTGTGCTTTTTTGTGGTTAGACCCGCTCTCTCCTCATTCCTAATAAATGAAAACATGCTGGATCATCGCAGGACCGAATGGCGCGGGTAAAACCACCTTCGCCCTCGATTTCCTGCCGCTAGTCGGCTGCCAGCATTTCATTAACGCGGATTCCATCGCTGCGGGCTTGAATCCGATCAATCCCGAAGCGGAAAGTTTCAACGCCAGCAGACTCTATCTAAACGAAATACAATCAGCTATTAAAGCTAACAGAGACTTTTCATTTGAGACGACCCTTTCGGGGCGGAGCTATCTCGCTTTGATCAAAAAGCTCAAAGCATCCGGATGGCGCGTGGAATTAGTCTATTTAGCGCTACCCAATGTTCAATACTCACACGAGCGCGTTCAAGAACGCATCCTAGCTGGCGGCCACTCAATCCCATCGACAGATATTGAGCGTCGATTTGCAAAAAGTCTACGCAACCTACTCGGGGAATTCAGCGAGATAGTTGACCAAGCGCGTTGCTTCATGAATGCAGACGAAGACTTAGTGCCTGTTTATACCCAAACAATTGAAGGTCGCCAAGTGACTCACGATCGCTATCATAACCTCTTAGTTAAACATTCCGAGCAATGAACAAAAAAGACCCAACATCGGATCTAATCATCCGCAGCATGAAGCACTCCGTGGCTAAAGCCCTTGAGCGCAAACGACGCCTCGGGCAATACGCAGTCGTGACTCGCAACGGAAAACTCACGCGCCTCCAGCCTGAAGAAATCAAACCGCTCGCTGCCGCCGAAGATCAGGCATCCTACAACTCCAAGTAGATGAATCTTTATACTGCCTGACCTGAGCTTGTCGAAGGTTGCGTTTGCCCCCTTCGACTTGCTCGAAGCCATCAAGGAATCGATCCAGCAAGCCATCTCGACCGACCAAGTAAGCGACCAAGCAAGCGACCAAGTAAAACGCCGAATAAAAGCAGTTGGTGGCGCTGAACGAAGCAGCAATCACTCAAGCTCGCGCACGCCCCCACCTTCCGTAAAAACTACTTAACGCCCGCGCTCGAAAGCAACTGGATCGAACGCACCCAACCCGATTCCCCACGAAGCCCGACCCAACGCTATCGGCTTGCCGCAAAGGGAATCAATTGGCTCAATGCAAAACAAACATGAACCGCGTAACCTCAAGCGAACCACAAAGGTAATGACATGACCCCATTTCCAACCAAACCACAAAGGTAATGACATGACCCCATTTCCAACCACAGATAAGCCTTTAATATATGAGCACTCAAAATCAAATCCTTCTAGTAACTCTCCTTATCCTGCATTCCGTAGGATTTCCCCTATTCGCTGATGATGAGAAAGTAACTGGTCTAACAGTTACACATGTGACCTTCAACAAAGGATCCTACGAACTTGTCGGGGATAACAATTGGGTGGAGAAAGGTTTAAAGGGTTCAGTGCGTTTTCAGTTCAAGGAAATGCTGCGCGATACGGCGGCTGTATATCTGCGCGATGACAAGAGGAACATGAACATTATTTTGAATCTAGAAAAGAAGCGCGTGATGGTGAGTTCGGGGAACACCCCTGCTAGAAGTGCCCAAAACTTGTATGTGATCACTGCCGCACGTGCTGAAAATATCGCCAAACTTAACCAACTCGCCAAAAGCGGTGACTCAGTTGCGCAAACTATTCCTTATCGTGCGGCCACAAATAAAGACCTCATTGGAGCCTGGAAGCAAATAGACGTTAGGTCTAGGACAATTGATGATTTAAGCGATTCATGGTATTCTGGCTTGCAGTATTTTGAATTTGTAGAAGACGGTTATCTAAAAAATATTATTCTTTCGGGTGCGAAACCTGAACTAGATGAAGATGCTAAAACAACCTGGAGGCTGGCTCCTAAGACTACAAAATACCTATTTTTAAATGCTAATGGTCTAATTAAAGTTTCTTATGTAGAAGGACGAACTGATTTAATACTGTGCACTTATTATTCAGAAAGCTTGGCAATTCCTAAAGATGTAAAAAATCCAGAGCAATTCCCCCAAAAAGGAGACATCACACTTACTTATTATTATCCAAAGTCCCAAAAACCTGCTTTTTTCCGGTTATTGCGTAGGATAGAATTATAGGAAATGGGAAAAATCTAATAAGACAATACAGCGAACGCTCAGAATCGGGTCATGCCCTTTCTGGTCACGGAGCCAAAAAGGGGGCATGTCATTACCTTTGTGGTTACCAATGTCGAAGGAAGGACAAAAGGCACCAAACGCAACCTTCGACAAGCTCAGGTCAGGCAATATAAAGATTTAACCACTCCCCTGCCCGGCTCCCACTCAGCATTGCATGCCACGCAAGCAACGTATCGATCCGAGCGTAGCGACCACCCTCATATTCTGGAGCCGTTTATGATCCGGCTTCTTAGGACACCGCGAGGACAGGCTATCATCAGTCGAGGGAACGATCGCACGGAGCTGGTTTAACGGCGGATCAACACGACGCAGGCCTGCTGGAGGTGGCGAAGCATTCACCTTATTCGTGCTGATTTTACGGCCCTTTTTCATTGGTTGCTTTACTTTATTTAGTAGTCGCAACCTGTCCAACTTTACCAAACCGGCTCATTAGCTCTTTTGACGCAAGTCCTTGAGCAGCTTCGGCCAGGTTTTGATGGCATTGGCGATCTGTTTTATGTCGAAGCCGACGTAAGCATGTTGAAATTTTTGCTGCCATTGGAGGAACTTCTCCTGTGGATAGGACTCTGCCAGTTCTTTGAGGCTATCGTTGATTTCGAGCATTCTGTCGATGTTTCCGGAGTCGTTTTCCAGCTTGCTGATTAGGGGGGTGATTTTAGTGTTGCAGATTTCTAGCAGTTCATCGGTCTGTTCCGCGCTGAGAGTTTCGGCCTGGCTTTCAGCTGGCTGATTTTCGGGGGTGTCCGGCGTCTGCATATCGTGTTTGAGGTGTTTCATGACTTCGCCGATCAGCTCGGCCCGCGATACCGGTTTGCGCAGGTAACCATCACAAAGTTTCGAGATGATTTCCTCATCCTGCTTTAAAGCTGAAGCTGTGACCGCCACCACCGGTATGGAGGAGAGCTTGTTATTTTTCTTGAGCTCGCGGGTGACATCATAACCGGTCATTCCGGGCATTTTCATGTCTAGAAGAATGAGGTCAGGCTGCTGTTTATAGACCTGGCTGAGTGCTTCTTTACCATTGTCCGCTTCATGGAAATCAAAGCCAAAATCCTCCATGTATGCTTTTAGTATATCGCGGTTGTAGTCGACATCATCGACAATGAGGACAGAGGCTTTTGCGAAGCGCAAGCGGTCGTAATCAATTGAAGGATCGCCTTTGTGAACGAGGCTGTCGGTGGCAGCTACCTCAACGACGGGAATGAACACCTCGAAGGTAGAACCTTTCCCTGGTTCACTTTCAACCGACAAGGTGCCTTGCATAAGATCCACGAGTCGTTGTGAAATAGTCAGCCCCAGTCCGGTGCCGCCGAAGTCCTTGTGTTTCTGGTCCTTGCTTTGCTCAAAGCTACCGAATATTTTGGCCTGCTGGTCCAAGGCAATGCCGATGCCACTATCTTTGACTTTGATCCTAAGCTTGACTGGGCTACGAGAGCCTTCTGTAAAAAGACACTCAGCAGAGAGGCGGATATAGCCTTTCTCAGTGAATTTCAGAGCATTGCCAATAAGGTTTATCAGCACCTGACGCAACCTGGGTTCGTCGAGAACCAAGGCTGTCGGCAATTCCGAAGCAACCTTAACTGACAGCTCCAGTCCCCGGTCGGTGCAGTTTTGGCCAAAGATTATCTGCAACTCTTTGAAGAGGTCGTTTATGGAAACGGAGCTAAATTGCAATGTCAGCTTTCCCGCTTCGATTTTGGAAAGGTCGAGGATATCATTGATGAGGCTGAGCAGAGCTTTCCCTGAGGATTGGACATTGTTGATATAGTTCTTTTGTTCAGGTTCATTTATTTTCGCCTTGAGAATATCGGTGAAACCGAGAATGGCATTCATCGGTGTGCGGATTTCATGGCTCATATTGGCCAGAAATTCACTTTTGGCCTCATTGGCGGCATTCGCCTCAACGGTGGCATCCGACAACTCTGTTTCATGTTTTTGCTTGGCCAGCATATAACCCCGCACCATGTTGTGAATGGTAGACATAATGCATATTAAGATGGCTAGAGTAATAATGGTTGTCACAATCAGCGTCGAGTTGGTGATGGCTGATTTTTTTAGAGCTGTCGTGTAGACTGCTTTGCTGGCCTGAACGTTGGTCTGAATGAAGGAGTTCAGCTTTTGCAGTAGCTTTTCGTAGGCTTTCTCTTCCTGTTGCGTCACACTAATAAAGGAAGCTACTCTATTGGAGTTGTTGACATAATGAGCGGTATTTTCCTGGGCGTTTTTGTATTGATGCCAGGCTGACTTGATCTGTAGAAACTCATTCAGAGCTAATTTTTGTTCAGCTTTCAAATGGCTGTCCTCCCGTGCCGAAATGGCCCTATCCACCTGTTTGATCTGCAAGTCGATTTTAGCATTGAGTTTTTGAATGCTCTTTTGGTTCGGCGCCAGAACCAGCTCCATTGAAAGCTGGCGCAGTTTCGTCATCGGATTTGAAATTTCGCGCAACAGCTTTTCAACCTGGATATTGGACTCATTAACCGAGTTGATCGATTGAATGGCTGATTGCAGGCTCTTAACCGAGTAAGCACTCTGAGCGATAACAATCACACAGACCAGTGAAAAAAGAAGAGCCATGCGATAGCGAAGTTTTGTATCATTTGTCATCGGTTGTCTTAAGCTTAAAGTTTTTACGTGAAATCTTATAAGGTTTTTTAAAGCTGTCGGGATATTTGTTATCCTTTCTCAGCGACCAGTGCAGGTCTGTCACCTCCAGTTCCCAAAGCGGGACAATACTTGAGGTTCTCGGGTGAAAGACGACTTCCTTGTTAACGGCATAGACCACATGAGGGTTAGGAAGAAAGAGCATGTAATTATTCTGGTAGACATATTTGATGAAGGACCGAATCAACGCCGTATATCCCTCTGAATCCACGCTGACCTCTAACAGTTTATCACAAAATTCAGTTAATTTAGGGTTACTCGGCAAGCTCGACCAAGCATCATTCGGACGATATACGAAAAAGGCGGCCCAAGGATGCCGGAACCAATCAAAATTGGCCCATATCAAAATATCCCAATGCTTATCATTCGCGTTTTTGTGTGTGGGGAACAATTGCTTGAATACCGATTTCTCATCCTTAACAACATCGAGATTCAGTTTGATATTAATTTGTGACAGAAAGAATTGAATATCCCTGGCCAGAAAGAGAAAGCTTTCCTGAACCAGCATACTGATCTCCAATGGATATTTGGGGTCAAGGTCATTACGCAACTGAAAGTCCGAGACGATTTGCTTAAGGATTTCGTTCTTGTTTTTATTTTTGAACTTTTCTTTTTCCTGTTTAAAAAACGGCTCAAGACCTTCGATCGCTTTATCAACTTTATAAAAATGCGGCGAGATCATCGTCGGCGTAAGAGTCCCTTCACCGAGCATAGATAAGTTCAGCAGCATTTCCTTATCAATTGACTGGTTAATCGCATAACGTATTTGATCATCAGCAATTGCTTTGCTGCCGTTAACCAGATTAAAATGCACCGCATAGTGATTGGTCGAAGGCGAAACAGTCAGCTTGGAAAATTCAGACAAAACGGCTTCTGCCTCATATGAAAAGGGGATCGGAGAAATATCGATTTCTCCTTCATGGTGCAGCGCGAGATCTGCAGCTTCAGCCATCTTCAGACCTGTGTAAATGGTGATCGTTTCAACTTTTGGCAAGGCTTTGCCCCAATAGTGCGGATTGGCTTTGAGCACAACCTTGGGGGTGCTGCGGTCCCCCTCAAGATAACCCTCCACAAGAATGTAAGGCCCCAGAGCGTATGGCCCGGGTTCGGCCAGGTTGGCACAGACGTTTTTGCCGTTCCAGCCGAATTTATCCAGATAGGCCTTGGTGTAAAATGGCAGGTTGGTCAGATCATGGAGAAAAACGCCATTGGGTTCGGTCAGGATCAAGCGCACCGTATAATCATCGATTTTTTCCGTCCGGTCATATATCCGGTAAAGTTTGGTATAGGTGAAGGGCTTCTCTTTAAAATGTTTCATATTCAAGAGCACGGCATCGGCGTTGAAGGGAGTGCCATCTTGAAAGCGAACTCCTTTTTTGAGCTTGAATTCAAAGATGCGGTTATCGATATGCGTATGACTCTCCGCCACATCATATTCCCAGCCTCTCACATTATTTGCCGGGCGCACCAGAGTTCCGTTGATAGAGTGCGTAATGGCAACATAGGGTAGGGAAGGTAAAAACAGTTTTACGTGCGAGCCCTTCTTGAACTTGCCATTAACCCTTTGCGGGGCTGTGTCTTCGATACCAATCGTCCGGCTTATTTTTGCCGATTCAAGTGGCGTTTCATTCTCTAATAAAGCGACTGCGTCATCCTGCATTAGCCCTGCAGTCGGCTTCAAATCGGGCTCCTTGCTACCAGCAATCAAAAAGAAAGCTGTCATGGCAAGTATCAGCATTCCGGAAAGGAGGACTTTGGGCCAATGGGATGAGTTTTTTTTATCATTCATCTTGCGTCTCCTATATCCAAGGTGCCTGAACTGCGTTTCATTAACATAGTTTCCAAAGAGTTATTCAATAAATTGGGCAAGAAATAATAACTATATTATGTTTATGAATCCAGATTCACGCTCAAGGCTTTCTGAGAGGAACGACAATTCCTTATTCTGTAAATTCTCACGGCTAATGGTCATTTGCCTTTTCTGAAGGTGAGACATCAATAGGAGGAGCATCGCTGCTAGACAGACACTACACAGCAAAACAGCATTAAGTCCTTTCTTTATAAAAAACTGTCTAAGACTCATATTTGGGGTTTTCCTCATAAAGCCTCACTTCCTTGATTGATTTCAAAAACAAGGATCGTGACGTCATCCGTGCTTGCTTGCCCCCCTCGAAAATCATCCACACTTCTGAGTATATTCTCAAGTGTTTTCTCCAAGCATAAATCATACCCCGCTTCTACTATTTTAAGAAATCGATCATTACCTAGCTCTTCCGAATTGCAATTTTCAGACTCAGTCAGCCCATCAGTATATAAGTAGAGTCGGCTGCCCTTGTGAAGCTGCAACGCATAATTAGTAGCTCCGAATTCTGGTAAAATACCAATGGCAGGACCATTTGGTAAATTCTGATAGCTGTGACTGCTCTTCTGGTGATCATAGAGAATAGGCTTGGTGTGCCCAGCTCCCGCGAGTAAACAATGGTAGGATTCGCCTTTTTCATCCAAGGTCAGAACTCCATATATCGCTGTGATGAAGGAACACGACAGTTTGCCAAATAATTGACTATTAAGCTTCGTTAGTAGCTCTTGAGGATCACAGGAATAGCTGGTGAAGAGCGAGTCTGTAATAAACTTTAACAAGCTCATATAGAGTGCGGCCGAAACACCATGACCAGTTAGGTCGCCAATAAAGAAGCCTTGTTTATTTTTGAGAAGCGGTGGGAAACAAATGTAATCGCCTCCTACCACTGCCATTGGCCGGTAGCGAAAAGCTATTTTATAATCATCATGAATAGGAGCTCTGTGAGGGAGCAAGGTCTGTTGCACCACTTCAGCACTCTGTAGGTCGGCTGCCATTACTGCCAGTTTTAACTCCAAGTCAGAGCGAGCCTGAGACAATAGGATGACCTGATTGCGAATTTCATCATGACTTTTCTTCAGATCCAAGTGAGTCCGCACCCTTGCCATTAGCTCAATGGAGTTAAAGGGTTTTGTGACATAATCAACGCCCCCAACGTCAAAAGCTTTCACTTGGTCATCGGCTTCAATCTTGGCTGATAAGAAAATTACAGGAATGTCGGACAAGTCCTCATCTTGCTTCATCCTCTTGCAAGTTTCATATCCGTCAAGTTCTGGCATCATGATATCCAACAGAACCAAGTCAGGCTTTACCTTCTCCATTTGTTCCAGAGCCTGAAGTCCATTGTTAGCGACACTGATAGAAAAGTCGCCCTCACTTCTAAGGATTTGAACAAGCACTTGAATATTCGATGCGGTGTCGTCGACTACCAAAATTCTAGTTACTTCATTTTGCATAATAGATTACTACCCAGCTTGGGCTGTTAAAGTGTTCACAGTAAGTCAGTATGCACAACAACTCAACTTGCTAGAGTAAAATACCAGACAGGCGATTTGCGCCCCAACCTAATTTGACTCAAGAAAAGGGAGGCAAAAAGGGGGCAAACGCAAATCCGAGCGGAGCGACAACCCTCATATAAAGATTCAACCACCCCCCTGCCCGGCTGCCACTCAGCATTGCATGCCAGGCAAACAACGTATCGATCCGAGCGTAGCGACACCCCTCATAGTCTGGAGCCGTTCATGATCCGGCTTCGTAGGACACCACGAGGACAGGCTATCATCAGTCGAGGGAACGATCACAAGGAGCTGTTTCTCCACGACAAGACAGGTGAAGCGTTTGGGTTTTGAGATCGGATGGGGGTTGATATGTGGTGACGGATGCTATCTGTTGTCGGCTAAGGACACTATTTTGAACGCGAAAAACTTCTCATCTCTCAGTCTGCCGAAAGAGCTGCTGAAAAACATCGAATCATTGGGCTATGCGGAGATGACTCCGATACAGGCGCAGAGCTTGCCGCCGATATTGCTGGGCAAGGATGTGATCGGTCAGGCCAAGACGGGCTCCGGTAAGACGGCGGCGTTTGGCTTGGGCATATTGGCGGGTCTGGATACGAGCAGCTTGCAGGTGCAGGCTTTGGTCTTGTGCCCGACGCGCGAGTTGGCGGATCAGGTTTCGAAGGCGATCCGACAGTTCGCGCGAATGAGTCCGAACGTCAAAGTGCTTACACTTTGCGGGGGCATGCCGTCGCGGCCTCAGGTGAAGTCTTTGGAGCATGGCGCCCACATCGTAGTGGGAACGCCGGGGCGTATCGGCAAGCACTTGCGCACGAATGCCCTACGCTTGGAAGCGCTACGCATGCTGGTTCTTGACGAAGGGGATCGCATGCTCGAGATGGGCTTTCAGGAAGAGGTGGACGCGGTCATCGCGAAGACACCAGCGGGTCGGCAGACCTTATTGTTCAGCGCGACTTATCCGCAGGCGATTCAGTCGATCGCGGAGAAGGTGATGAATGCGCCGATGATGATTCAGGTCGAAGCGAGCCCTGATAACGGCAGCATTGAGCAGTTCTTTTATAAGTGTGGCGAAGGAGAACGTCTGATGGCGTTGCGCCTGTTACTGCAGGAGCAGCGTGCGGAGACGGCGGTGGTTTTTTGCAGCACGAAAGTAGAAGCACAGGAGCTGCGCGACGAGTTGCTTGGATTCGGCTTCAGCGCAATGGCTCTGCATGGCGACTTGGATCAAGGCGAGCGCGACGAAACGCTTGTGCTCTTTTCGAATAAGAGCGTGTCCGTGTTGGTGGCTACGGATGTCGCGGCGCGTGGGCTGGATATCGATTCTGTGGATGCAGTGATCAACTACCGGATGGCTCGGGACGTGGAAGTGCATGTGCACCGGATTGGAAGGACGGGGCGCGCGGGCAGTAAAGGGGTTGCCCATACCTTATTCGGCTCGCGGGACAGCTTAGCCATGGACGCGCTGGCATCGCATTTCGGTAAGACTTTTAAGACGTCGGCCTTGCCGTCTCGCCAGGTGTTGTCTTCGCAGATTGCGATGGCACCAATGGTCACGTTGCATATACGGCTCGGCAAGCGCCAGAAAATAGGCGCGGGAAATATCCTCGGTCTTCTGACGGGTAAGACCGGGTTGCGGGGCAATCAGGTCGGACAAATTAATGTGTGTGACGCTTGGACGTATGCTGCGGTGGCCCGCGACGCGGTGGCTGCAGCTCTCAAGAAAATCGCGACGGAGACCTGGAAGGGTAAGCCCGTCAAGGTGTGGCGGATAAAGGAGTAGGCAAAAAAGCGGTTCATCAGCGATTACAAGCGAAGCCGCTGGTCAATTCTCAGGCTTGGGCTAGAACAGTGCCCCTCCATGGAGCTAGGACATAGGTAACAGATCTTCTAGCATTTCCCCACACTACGTCAGCAATTTGGTCAACCAGAGCTAAATCTTGATATTTTGCGTTTGACCCCTTTTAGCGGAAGTCAATTCCCTTGCTTGAAATGACACTCCGGCTAGCGTTCAAAAATGTTAAATATTAAACTCTACTCTCAAAGTCCGACTACGAATGGACAGTGCTCATGAGTGATCTAAAATTTGAACACCTCAGGCACAAACCACCAGCAGAGCTGACTCAGGAACGGCCATTGATCATCGCTTGCTCCCCGTTGCACAGTAAAGTCAACCTATCGACAATCATGCGAACTGCGGGCTGCTGCGGAGTCGGCGAGGTAATTGCCACCGGTAATGGCAAGGTCGACCCTAAGATCGCTCGAGACGGCGCCGAGAACGTCAAACTGACAGTGAAGCGCAGCTTGGTTCCTGTCCTTAAAAAGCTCAAACTCGACGGCTATCAACTCGTAGGCCTAGAGCAAACGACGAATTCAAGCGCCCTAGGTAACTATCAATTCCCTCACAAGTGCGTGTTGGTGATCGGAGCGGAGCGCGATGGACTCTCGCCTGAATGCCTTGAGATACTGGATGCCGTCGTCGAGATACCAATCTGGGGCCTCCCGTACAGCTACAATGTCGCAACCGCCACCAGTATCTGTGTGCTGGCATACTGTATGCAATATCCCAACGGGTAGAGCTGACCGGGCAAGCTTCGAGCTATTCGCCTGGAGGGAAACGCTCTGTCGTTTCCAAACGCTCGTCCCACACCATGGCAACGACGCAGCGTTGCCCTCCAAAAATCCCAGAGCAAGCTTCGAGGTACCAGACACAAAAGACATCACAGAGAAACATCCCAATGTGGACCGGGAAGGTGCCGACCTGCAGGCATTAAACGAAGCACAGTGGGAGTCGATCGTGTGAGCACAGATGTGGCGGCTATTCTATTGGGGAGGGTCAACCTCCGTGTCGACCGCCAGCAGTTTAGAAATAACATGAAAATCTAAGATTTTCTATAGGCTGTTAGCCATGGCAGCCTCTCCCGCATCGGTACCGGACGACACGGAGGTCGTCCCTCCCAAGAGCCAGAAGCAAATCCACCGTCCATCTATGCCTCTCCCGCATTGGTTCCGGACGACACGGAGGTCGTCCCTCCCAAGAGCCAGAAGCAAATCCACCGTCTATCTATGCCTCTCCCGCATCGGTACCGGACGACACGGAGGTCGTCCCTCCCAAGGAACCGAAAAAAAGGGTCAAACACTTAAATTAAACATCTCCCCTACCGGCGTTCAGGAAAGGTATGATACGAGGACATACCAGATTCCCGGCTAACATTGGTTAGGCGAGTCCAGCAGTGCAGGTCCACTGCGTGCACGGCCAGAATCGATCTATTGCTTGAGCGCGGCGACCACTGAGATTTCAACTAGGAGTTGTTCCTTTCGCCGCCCAGAGGGCACCCGCGGCAGTCACCCTTCGCAAACTCAGGGCAAACCGTTCCGTTTTACCAGCTCTGTGCCCGCACTCCGTCAGCCCGTGCAATACGTGCCATACGCGCCTCCACACAAGCTCGCGCGGGAACAACCACCAAAATTATTACTTCAGTGCCGCTATGACTGAAATTTCAACTAGGAGTTCAGGGCGTGCCATACGCGCCTCCACGCACGCTCGTGCTGGAGCATGACCTGCTGGCACCCAAGCGTCCCAGACAGCATTCATGGCTGCGAAATCCTTCATATCCCGGACGTAGACGGTTACCGACAGCATGTGCTCACGATCTGATCCTGCCTGAAGCAGCAGCGCATCGACTTTCTCCAGCATGGTCTCGGTCTGTGCCACGATGCCTTTGCTGGCGTCCGCACACACCTGCCCGCATAAATAAACGGTGTCGTGGTGAATAACGATGCGGCTCATACGTTGCTTTGTTTCTTGTCGCTGAATACTCATGGCAGGGAGTTAACCTTATTTGGAAAAATAAAAAAGACCAATTCACTCATAGAAGACAGAAATTGGGTGCTTAAATCAGGGTTGAGGCCTGCCACGCTTTACTTTACTTTTTCACCTCGTTCTTCTTTTTTCTTGTTTTAGACTAGTCCAGCAAGGTATGACGACAATGTAACTGCTGTATCGAGCAGAATCCACCAATCACAAGAACTTCAAAAAGATTCCACCATGGCCTTCACACCAAGCAAAGATCAGAGACGCCGCGATCGAGAGCAAAAGAAGATAGATAAGCGTTTCGCTCGCGAGACTGCCAAAGTTGAAAAACTCGAAGCTGAAAAGGCAGCCGAACTCGTAGCTGCCGAGCAAGCCATCAAGCAAGGCGAAGCAGATGCTATCGCGAAGGAGGAAGCGGACTTTGAGGCTGAGCTCGCAGCTGAGGCCGCGGCGGAGGCATGATCGGAGGGGAATGATACGAGTGCATCGCTAACAATTAAATGGCAGCGATGCCTGCGAGCAGGCAAAAAAGGGCAGACGTAGATGCGAGCGTGCCGACAAGCCATTTTTCAGAAACAGGGACTTTTAAAACTCTCTCAAAAAAAACTGAAAGGACTTCGCGGCTGACACGTTTGTTTAATGTGCGTCGTAACAATAAGACAGTCCGCAAAGAAAATCTGCCCGAGAAAATATGTGCTTGCTGCGCGCGGCCATTCACCTGGCGCAAGCGCTGGGCCAATTGCTGGGAGGCAGTGCGCTACTGCTCAAAAGCCTGCCGCAGTCAGAAGTCACAGCCAGTCGCTGGGAATGACCTGCAAAACTAGTCAATTGCCCAATTAAGCGAGACGCCCATACGAGGTAAGTCCTAACTTATAAACCAAGTATGCGAGCCAAAGACCTAAATCCTGCAGCAAGGACGCCCTCATTCGCATGGCTTGGCATGACCGCACAAGCTACGATGATGCCCCTTCCCCTAGAAGGATAGGAAGAGCATGTGAATCCGGTAGCATTACAACCGACCACCGGAGGCCCAATTCATGGCACTTTCGCGCTGCTCAATCGGGTAATAGCGGACCTTGGCTGATGTGAATGGTTTGGACAGCATCGCCAACCACTTCTCCCACTTCTGATCGCCCACAATCGCGATCCGAGTGAAATCGCCGTGATGTTTGAGTTCAAACTTGGTATCCGCCCAGAGCCCTCCGTCAGTCCATCCGTGGAAATCCTTCATCTCTACGAAGAGCGAAATTTTGTGATACTCCTCGATCTGCGACTCCAATAAAGGCGTGATAATTTCAAAATCTAACTCGGTCAGTTTATCGATGCATTGAATCGCGACGAAGTCACCCTGAGTCTGCGCTAATATATGATTCATGATCTGAGTATAGCCATCGCATCGGCGCTAGCAATTAGCAGAGTCACAAAAATGACGTGACTAACAAAAGGCAAAAAAGGAACCGCGGCAGGCGGCGAGTCATGACTAAAACTGCCACTTCTCCCCAGTCATCTTCGTTAGTATAATTGAATTTAACCACTGGCGGCTGAATTTTAGCATTGCCGCAAGCCTGCGAGATGAAGTGTTGTCTGCATATGCTTGCATATCAAATCTTTCAAACCATGCCGACTGCGCTGGCAGCAACACTGTTCACATATCTCCGCAAAGAGGAGCGTGAGTCCTATAAGGGCGTGGTCCAGCAGCTCGCTGAGCAGCAAAAAATGCGCCCAGTGTTCATTACCAAACAATCGCCCGAGAAGCAGGTCACGTTGTTGACTGCTGCCTGCGGTCGTAAGCCAGCCGAGCAGATTGCGATGCAAGTGCTGGAGGTCTGGCTGATGCGCGGTCGCCAAGAAATGTTAATCGACTTTCTGGATCGGATGAACATCAAGCATGACGGCGCAGGCATGGTCGAAAAATTTCCAGCAGTCATGGATGCGACTTCGCTCAGCAAGGCACTTACAGCAATGCGTGATACGTATCCAGCGGGCGAACTTGCCTTGTATCTTTACGTGCTTCAGGAGCAGCAAGCAGGTGGCTGGCCGGAACTAAGCGCCTTGCTCGATGCCGAGCCGTGGTTAGGCGCCAAATAGTTGAATCTCAGTGCCCTCTTATGAGGGTCCATAATCAGCCCATTAAAGGCACACCACAGAACGTAGCTATCAAAATCCTCAAGCCATTCGCTTTGGCCGGCGTAGTGTTACTCGTCTGGCTGCTGACCGATCGAGCATTCCTGCACCACATCTG
>Ga0206130_10005480_pt1 | contig 14989 bp, 3 predicted proteins | sample Helgoland_Spring_9_FD_148637 | JGI IMG/M metagenome (GOLD analysis project Ga0206130, IMG submission 148637) | Pelagic subsurface seawater microbial communities from Kabeltonne, Helgoland, North Sea - Helgoland_Spring_Bloom_20160512_1 | ecosystem: Environmental > Aquatic > Marine > Epipelagic ... | reverse complement strand
TAGTCCATGCAGTTGTTCTTTGTACAGTTGCATCAGTAACTGCTGCGCTAGGAGTGTGGTTAAATCTAGCATTCCAACAATCTTCTACTGCTAACATCAAGCTGTTAAAAGTCGCGGCTGTAATAATATCTCCAGCTGCCACATCAGTAACAGTTTCACTAGTTTCATTTAAAAATACCTGTAATGCCTGTACATCGTCTTGCAAGTCTTTAAGACCTCTAGAACTTCCTGCTGCAAGAACTGTTGAACCTTGACTGTTTGGATTAACACTTGCACCACCTTGATTGTATCCAAAAGTACTAGCTAATGTAAATGTACCAAGTGTTACATCTTGCGGGGATGATAATAAATCATTTACATTTGCTCTAGGCAAGTTATAGTCGTCGGCTTCAACACCGTCTACACCGGCTACAACTAATCGCATATTTGTGCCGCCTGTAATTGTGATAGTTGCTCCTGATGCCATTACTTAACTCCTACTACTGTTTCTACAAAATCTTCTGCTTGACTTGATTTGCCAGACAGTGCTCGACCTATTACCATACGTGGATCATATGGTGTATTTCCTATTGTTCTAGCAACACCTTCACCTGCGCTAACCAATCTGTCGCCTTTAGAACAACTACCTATAACTCTAACTGGTACACGACCTTGTAATGCAACCGCTACACCTTCTGCTTTGCTGTTCATTAAGTACGCTGGGTCTGTTGACACAACTCCAAATACATCTGTGCTAGCATCTTCTGTGCACAATGTTATTTCAGCAGCGCCGCCGATTGTTACAACAGTACCAGGTAAGTATACAGCATCCGTTGAGTATATTTCAGCTAAATCCGCAAACTCAGCTGAGGTTGCTGTACCAGAAAATGTAGTTGCACTTAAGGTACCAGTGTTAGGTACATAGTTTATTCCGCTATCTGTGTTAAGTGGTTGGGCAGTAGAGTCGAGGTCACTTGTCCCAAAAGTAAGATAATGTGTTGCTCCTGATGTACTTGCATCAAGAGTTGTTACATTAGCTATGCTTCCTTGAATTGTGTCTTGAATAATAAGAGTAGAACCTGTTTGTATAACCACGTCACCACTAGATTCCAATCCTGCTACTGATAAACCAACAACGTCTCCGGTAACCGTTAAATTATTAATGGTTGCGTTTGCAGCAGTAACGTTTCCAAAATAGCTGTCTTCAATTACTTCAGTAACAGTTCCTAATGTTTGGCTGTTTACGCCATTAACTACAATAGAGCCATTTATGGTTGTAGTTCCGTTTAAGATACTAGAATTAGTAACAACTAAGTCTGTTGTATTAATAGTACCTGATGTAGAAGTAATATTGCCAGTAACAGTAAGTTGTCCTCCTACAGATCCGTCATTATTAACAGTCAGTGTTTGCACAGTAATATCTGATCCAATGGTTAAACTAGAAAAGTATCCTTCTGGAACCGGTAAACTAGCTGAGCCCAATGCGCTGGTAATAAAAACGCTGTCAAATGTAGCAATACTAGAACCTTCATATTCAGCACGTTGGTTCAAACCTTTAAATACTTGCCCAGTCGATCTACCTGCTCTAGCAGCAAGTATTCCTGAATCAACTTCTACTAACTCGTTGTAATAGTCTACAATACTGCCATTGACTGGAGAATCAGTACCTCCACTGTTAACATAGAAGTCAAAATCACTCCAAAACGCCATGATTGTTTCGTAATTACCTGAACCTGATGGTACCTCGGTCGAACCTCTATTACTAGTAGGATCAGTTGGATTAATTTGTGGACTTTTAGTATATACTAATGCTAAAACAGGCAGCATGTTGTCTGTTGATGCTTCCTTAAAAAATAATGTTCTTAATCTTGTTCCGTATGTAGTTGGACTTTGGATGCTACTATCCGAAGAAAATTCATCTGTAACTGTACCACCATATGCCGCTTCTTGCCAACCGTTATTCCAAATTTCCAGTTTGTCTGTGGTTGTATTGAAAAAACTTGTACCGGATGTTCTAAACTGAGTGGGCTTTTGGTTATCTGATCCTACTACAACTCCAATTCTTTTCCAAGTAGATCCTTGCCATACACTTAATTGCTGTTCAGTTTTATTGTACCAAAGTTGTCCTTCTAGCGTTGTACCAGGATTAGGTGCAGTAGTACTAGCAAAATTTTCTAATTGTCTAATTGTATTTTGAGCAAAATATTGCCCATAATTTGCAACATTACGTCCAATAAGGGCAAGGGAATACGTACCAGTGTCGACTGTACTATCTGCTACTGTTATTGTAGAGCTACCATCACTGTTAGTTACTATATATGGCATTGTTAATATTCCTCAATTTATATACTTGTTATTTATCATTTTTTATAAAATACGTTTTAATTTTAAAATCCTATCTTTCAGAAATTCTGGGCCTGCCTCCTCTGCGTGGGTCAAGGTCAGGCGGTGGTGTAGAAGATACGGCTTTTACTGTAATTGGGGCAGTGGCAGTGGCGGTAGTCGGCACTGCGCCTGCTTTGTATGCTGTTAGTGTTGTACTAAAGTTGCCGGCACTTTTGTACGGGCCATTTACTCGTGAACCCGATCCTGATAACCTGTAAGTTCCAGTGTCACCTGTTACTTCTACTGAAGTTGCGTTAGATACACTCCAATACAATGTATTAGATTGACCTACTTCTATTGTTGCTGGCTCCCAGAAGAAGTATTTAATTACTGGTGTCGGTGGCGGTGTCGCTGGTGTAGTTGGTTGTTCTTCTACTGGTACATCCTCACTTGGCAATGTATAACTACCCGGTAGCCAATATATTGAGGTTGAATCTGAATCTTTAACTGCGTTATTACTCTTAGATCGCACTTCAATAGTCATGACTGATGTTGCAGGATCAGCGTTAACACCTTGAGCACCACTGGAAAATATTATTTGAGAGCCAGTAGTACTATACCAAGTATTAAACGATTGAGCATTGCCAGTAGACCCATTATTATATGCATACATTATTGCACCAGTTTGGTCGGCAAGAGCACTATCACTATGTCTATATGATACTTTCCATTCATAATCACTAGCACTTTCGCCTGCTGGTAACCAAGTACTTACAGTTGTAATTGTTCCTTTTGACCCTGCTATGTTCTTTATTGTACCATCATCGTCTATTATAAATGTAAGTATTGTTCCTGTAGGATAATCTCCTACTGCAAAATTTTGTACATTGATATAAGTCCATAATATTCCAGTACTATACGCTTGTGCTAAATTGACAGTGGGAGCAGGTATTGGCGCTGGATTAACATTAAGTATCTTAGTTGATGCAGTGTACGACGTTCTAAAATCACTGTAAAATGACATGTCTACTGCTATCACAGGATCTGTTACAGCGTATGTTCCGTCATTAATTACAGGGAAAAACAAAGGAGCTGTTGGGTCACCGTCTTGTCTAACTCCTGGCTTATTTTGAAATGCGACACCACTCGCATCTGTGGTCAGTGTTGCGTTATTTTGTGTACCGTCATAATTAACACCAGCTACAGCAGTAGTTTTACTAGAATTTATTCTCCAGTAAATGGTTGTTCCTGCTGGCGCTGAACTTATACCCCAGAAAAACACGTATCCTTGTAGTACAGGATTAGCAGTTGTACCATCTTCTTTTATATTTTCAGAAGCAATAACATTGATATCTTGTCCTGATGGACTCCATGGCACAGGCAAAGTGTTAACACTTTTAATTGATCCAGTGATGTCTACTAATCTATTCGGCGTAGTAGTAACTCGCCAATTTCCTTTAAACGTGTCAAAGGAACTAGGATCATATTTTAAAGTTAATCCTTCCATTTTTGCTAGATATGATTGATTTCTTTTAACCAAACTATTTGCTGGAACATAAGGATATGTTATTGTTCCTGTTTTATAAGGTTTATCAAGACTGCCTAAACCATCAGTACCGCTTATTAAGTTTACTATGCTAGCGTTAGGCACAAGTGAGCCATCATCAGTGAATGCGTAGAACTCTAATATAATGTCTTCTCCTGGCGGTACGTTATTAAAGAAGCCTCGGAAGTTTAACACACCGCCTTCTTCACTTGTTATCGCAGTGCTCTGACCAAACCCTTTCTCAAGAGTGCTTCCGCCTGAAGTATAATCAACTTTTCCAAACACAAACTCCATGGGCGCTTGCGCAATAGTGTATGTTGTAGATTTACTTTCGTACCCAGCAGCAGCAGTTCCAGCAGGAGCAGTCACAGTTATAGTTTCTGTGGCCGCAGTATTGTAATATTTTTGTGGAATAAGATCATTTAAGCGCACATTTGTAGTATTTCTTTTTATTAAAGTATAAAAATCTGTTGATGTGTGATAGAAATTATTGTTAGTTAGTTGTACACGAACTCCTTTTCCTATCATTCCTTTGCTGTTAATTGTTAGAGTATAAGTAGTGCTACCTTCTGTAGCATTTTGTACACTAATACTGTTGATTCCCACAGAGCTTGCAGTGTTGCTTACATTAATTTTCATGGTAACCACATTACTGTATTGGTCTGCTATAATTTTTCCTCGATTATTATATATAATTATTCTCTGTCGTATGTCTATACCGTTTGCCCAATTATGGATAACAGTTGTATCTCCTATGTCATTAAAATAAAACCCTTCGTCACCGCTCCCCAAATAATAAGCGCTAGATGTCTTATTAACCCAGTCAGAACCACCTAGATCGTTTCTAAAAGAGGTCCACTTGCCATCCTGTATACGCTCCCACTGATAAAAGAAAGTTAAATCTTCTAGTGCATACGTACCTGGATTTAAAAAATAATGATCGTTATTACCTGTATTAGAAGCAATGTCATACGATTTCCATTTAACGTAACCGTCGCCAGTTTGAGATAATACATTATTAATAGTATAATAAGTTACCTCAGATGCTTCTAATTCGCTAGTAATAGCAAAGAAGAATTCTACATTGTCGTAAATTCTAGCCGTAAAGTCTACTAGTGCTGTTCCAGCAACCGCAGCATTATAGAATGTAAAATTAAACAGTTCATAATTAGCAGCGCTACCGCCCAATGGTGAATCGTCTTCGCCTTTAAATTGTATAGCAAAGTGGGCAATATAATCTGTGTCAGTTACTGTTACATTATAACATTCTACTGCTACTCTAGTTCCGCTGTTATATTTTGCCCATGCTTGATTACTATTTTTTCTAAAGTAAATATCATTAGCACTAGTTCCATCTCCTACTATGCGATCATTTTGCAAGTAAACAATGTCACCAACTTTGTACGGCAAGTTTTTAATTTGTATGTCAAACAAATCTACAACAGATTCTTCTCTAACATATACTTCCCATTTATCAATATTACCAGTATAATTTTTGCCGTTGGACCCTAACCATCGTGCCTGAATATTGTATGCTGGTACAGAAGATACTGTGGTTAACGTGTCTGCAAAAATAGGATCGCCTGTGTAACCAGAATTTGTAAAAAATTCTATAGAATAAGTTCGATCCACAGTATCACCAACGTTAACCAGACTTGTTATAGTTTGTCTATGATCGATAGGTCTACTTCCATCATAATATAAATTTTCATCTAAACTAAAACTTCCACTGTCTGTGACAAACTCGTTTGCAAATGCTCCAAGAGGAACTATACGCCAGTAGTAAGTAGTGGCTCCAGCACCCATATTGTATGGGGTAAACACTGCTAATATTTCCCCGCCTTTTATTGCGCTAGTAACACCACCTAAAACTGAATATTGGACATAGTATTCTGTAAAATATTGCACAGTTATAGGACTAGTGGTTGCCCAATCTCCAGTGATCGTCTGATCTGGATCATTTAACTCTTGTCTTGCCCTTGCTCTAAATCTAATTTGATGTCCGTTTAAATCTTGGCTGCCACCCAAGCCGTCGTTACTGCCAGCGTCCCAATAGAACTGCGTGTTGTCAGTAAGATTTTCAGCAAACCATTCTTTGCCAGGATCGATACGTCTCTGCCATTCGTAATCTACGTAATTGTCAGGAGTTCTTCCTGGAGCAGAATCAAAGTTGGGATAAATATATCCTCTTTTAAATGAGCCAAAAGTAACTGAGTTTCCAATTGTACTTATAAGCGTATCATCAACAAATCTTCTATACACTGTTACATACTGAGTACCAGTAGAATTAGGTTTTATTGGCAGCACACTAGTTGTTAACGCTGATGCTGATGGTTGATATGTAGATACTTTAAATGCAGCATTGGATATTTTACTGCTACTAGCATGTGCAAAAGATGCATCGTTCTTAAAAGGAACTACTCTGTCATCTGGACCATACAGTATTGCTATAACGTCTAGTCTTATGTTATAGTTTTTTGCATCACCAAGAGGTAATAAAGGCGGAGAACTGACAGTAAACACTGAATCATTAACTTTTGTTTCTCTTGATAAGAATACTCCGTCTCGGTACCAGGTGAATGTTACAGACCGTGTATACTGATATTGAGATGGACTAGGTCTTGGTGGAATAGGCCATGAAGATTGTTGCCAATCCACACTAATAGTTGCAGAAGATGCGATAAGGCTTTCAGTATCATTAGTGTAACCTGAAACATCACCAAGATTAGTAATTTTTATTACTGGATCAGGGAATGGTAGATAATAATTCTGGTATCCAACCATATCACTCCACTTAAACGGTATCCTGTCTGTTACCTTTTTCCTTGGATAAACACTGGGATTATAACCTGCCCATTTATATGTAGGCTTTGACGTTGCGCTGTATAACAATGTTGGATTATCGTAAAAGAAACTAACAGGAAATGACTGTATATCGGTGTCAATTACTGGAGCTAGTTTATCCGAAAATTCTTCTACATCAACCGGCTTGTCAACTACAGTACCAAATTGATCAAACTGATTACCTTGAATTGATATTATGTTTCCGTCGCCGGGTGGTTGTTCAACAATAATTGTTACTGTTCCAATATTAGTACTAATATTCCCAAAGGTATTTTTTATTGTGTATTGAAAAGTATCAGTGCCCACCCAGTTTGTGTTAGGTACATAAACCACATTGCCTGTAGGTTGGTCTAACTGTACTATACCATTCAAAGGTAAAGAAATAATTGTTACGCTAGACGGATCTATACTGGCTCCTATATCGTTACTGGGTAAGTTGATTTCTGCAATAGTGTTTTTTTCTATAGTTACTGAATCGTTGACAGCTAGTGGTAGCTGCAGAATATCTACTGAGACTGTAGCGTTTGAAGCAGGAAGGTTATAAACATCTGATACTTTATATGTAAACGAATCTAGTCCCGTATAACCAAATGCTGGAGTATATTGAATAGTACCATTCTGTTGGACAATTGCAGTACCATTAAGCGGAGTACTAGTCATTCTTACTGTGCTAGGTCTAATGTTATTTTCTAAATCTATATCGTTTGCCAACACATCTATAATGACAGTATCATTTTCGAATGTGGTTATTGAATCATTTACTGATATTGGCGCTGTGTTTATTCCTACAGTAGTGAGAAATATATATACTGCTCCTTCAATACCGCCTAATACTGATCCAGGCGAAGTGACTATGCTATAGTTATCTGATAATCCAACGTAGTTGCCAAATCTACTGTTTATATCGGCATTAGGATCAACTATAGCATAAAGATAACTGCCAGTTGCTGTATCATAAACATGCACTATGCCTGTTTGATTGTTGCCGTCTGGAACGGAAACTAAAGTTCGGACATTGTCTATTGCTACTGAAGAGCCCATAAACATTGGAAGGGCGCTTTCTTCGGGATTATCTAGAGTGTGCAATAGTGCACCGGTGCTAGTGTTAAAAATATAAGCAGCGCCCCACTGAATTCCAGAATAGGTTAGAGAATCTCCAGTGGCTCTTGGTGCGCCAATTACTGCATAATCATTTGTTATTGCTACTGAAGAACCAAAGAGGTCTTGTGTGCCAGGGTTAGCAGGGTTTTCTAACGTGTACAATTGTGCGCCAGTGACTGTATTGTATATATACGCTATACCAGTATCGCCTAGCGGTGCGACAGTCGCGTCTTCGCCAGGAGCACCCACAACAAAATAAGTATCTGTCATTGCTATTGCACTACCAAAACGGTCTCCCGAGCCTGAATAATAGAGATTAGGATTAATTATTGTATGCAGCAGTGTAGCAGTTGCGAGGTCATAAACATACACTATGCCACTGCTTGCGCCACCTTGGGTAAAAGTAGGGTCGCCCACTATGAAATAATTATCTGTTATTGCGACTGTTTGACCAAAGTTATTAAACTCGTAAGGTGGGCTAGGATCAGATATTGTATGCAGTAGTAAGCCAGTAAAAGCATTATAAATATATGCCCTTCCAGGGCTTACACCAGTGGTAGCATCTTCGCCGTAAGAACCTACAATAGCATAGTTGTCTGTTATTCCTACAGCGGATCCAAAATAATCATTTATACTTAAATTGTCAGGATTAGGATTTACTAATGTGTGCAGTAATTCGCCAGTTGTATTATTAAATATATATGCTTTACCTGAACTAGTACCATTATCATCGTCTTCGTTTGGTGCGCCTACTATACTATATCGATCGGACATTGCTACCACTTCACCAAAATTATCACCAACTGAAGAACCATATGCATTTTCGTTATTCACAGTGTGTAATAACAATGCATCAGGACCTGATATTGTAATGGTCACATTAGCAGGATTAGAAGTTCTACCAACAGTATCACTTATTGTGTATGATAAGGTATCTACGCCAATAAATCCTGTATTTGGTGTATACGTAATCGTACCATCATTTAAATAAATTGCTGCGCCGTTTACTGGAGGAACTGTTATAATCAATGTGTTTAAATCTATTGGATCATTTCCTGTAAGGTCATTAGATACTACGTTTATATTAAATGCAGTATTAACAAGCCCAATGAATTCGTCGTCCTCTGCTACCGGTGGATCTGCTTGATTTACAGTAATAAATACTGTGCCAGGTGTCAGACTGGTAGCGTTATTGCTATTTGTAACATTATATGTTAGAGTATCAAGACCAAAGAACTGTGAAAACGGAGTATAAGTAATTGTGCCGTCTAAATTATTAATCACAGTACCGTTGCTAGGCACTGTTTCAATAACAGTTAATGTTGGAACTAAGGCGCCTTCGCCGGGGGAATCATTTGATAAAATATCAAAAGTTTCTACTTCCGCTTGATTCATTGTTACTGTATTATTAGCAGCAATTGGTGCTTGAAAAACTCTAATAGTAACAAATGCAGTATTACTGTCTGTATCCTCGTTGTCAGTTACGTTATATGCAATTATGTCTGTGCCATAGAAACCAGGATTAGGGGTATATGTAATGTAAGCATCAGGTAAACTAAAAGTTACATTTGCAGTACCAAAATCCGGAGGTGTAACAATATTTAATGCAGTTAGTCCCGAAAATGGGCCGCTATCGGAAATATTACCTGATAAATCTATGATGATTGTTGTCGATTCTCCAGTAGATGTATTTACACTGGTAGCAGTAGGCGGAGTATTTGGTGTTTTACTAGTGTCAATAATTATAACACTGTCACTTAGTCCTCCAGTAAATGTACCAAAACTATCCTGAGCTACTAGTGTAACAGTAGCAGTCATATTGCCATCTGTTGTAAAGTCTTCTGTGGCAGTAAATGCAAGTATGCCGTAGTCTGTATTGTTAATAAATATATTGCCTGTTAGCGGGACTGATATATCTCCGCTGCCAACACCTGTTATTACATATCCAATTTCAGTATTGACAGCTACGTTTTCAGTATCAACTCTAAACACTGCAAAATCTGTTCCATTTTCTGTTATGCTATCTACATCAAACGCAGCAGACAAGTAGGCAGGGGTTTTGCTAGTGTCAATTAATGTTACCTGCCCCGATAATGATCCAGTTGGGTCGCCGTTACTGTCTGTAGCACCAAGTGTTACAGTTAATATTTCTGGTCCTTCTGTGAAGAAGTCTTGGTTTACTGTAAACGCAAGTTGCCCTATGTTACCTTGAACTATAACTATATCGCCTGTTAAAGAGTTAAGATTTAAATCATCAGTTGTAATGCCGCCGCCGCTGATTGTGTAAGGTACTGTTGTTCCTGACACAACGTCAGTGGTATTAATTGTAAAAATAACAATAGTTGTGCCATCTTCGTTAACAGTAGGAAAATTAAAACCTACTGTGTTATAAGTAGGTGTGCCGGGCAGCGGTGATTGGCTGGTGTCGTTTAAAATAATACTATTTGCTAAACTACCTGTGTTAGTTCCAACAGAGTCTTGTGCGTCCAACGTAATCGTTAAAGTTTCGTTTCCTTCTGTTAAACTATCTGTATTTACAGTAAAATCAATACTATCAGTATTATTGATTATTGTAAAATCTCCGGTTAGAGATATTAAACTTATATCATTAACAGTAATTCCTGTCCCGCCTACAGTATAACCAATTGTAGTTCCGTCTATTACGTAACTAGTATCTACTGTGAAAACTACTTGTGTTGACGAATCTTCGTCAACGTTAGTTAAATTAAAGTATACATTATCATATATAGGATCATTAACTGAGGTATCAACAAGTAACACAGTGTCACTTAACCCGCCTGTTGACCATCCTGCACTATCTGTTGCATCCAGGGTTAAGATTAAAGTTTCGTTTCCTTCTGTTAAATTATCAGCAATTACATTGAAAGACACATTACCTGTATTACTGTTGATAGTAATATTACCAGTTAAACTGCCCAAACTGATATCATCAACTGTGATTCCAGCACCACTAATAGTATAACCAACAGTGGTCCCATCAAGTACTGCTGTAGTGTTCACAGTAAATATTACATCAGTGTTGTCCCCGTCTGAGTCTTCGTTAACACTGTTAATATTAAAAGTTGAGGTGTTATAAACTCCTGCTGTTACACTAGTATCATTGATGGTTACAGTATTACTCAGTGATCCTGTACTAGTACCAAAACTATCATTAGCATCTAGTGTTAAAATTAAGGTTTCTGGACCTTCCGTAAACGTGTCGGCTAACACCTGGAATTCTAGTGTACCTTCGTTTGCTGTAATAGTTATAGAACCTGTTAAACTGCCTAAACTAATATCGTTAGTTGTTATACCAGTACCGCTTATGGTGTAACCAATTGTTGTAGCATCTGTTACATTAGTGGTATTAACTGTAAATGTTACATTACTGCCGTCTTCGTCTACCGATACAGGCGAAACATCTAATGAATCATATATTTTACTTAGGCTGGTATCATTAATTAGTAATACATTGCTTAAACTGTTTGTTGCCCATCCCGCACTGTCAGTTGCATCTAGTGTCAAAGTAAGTGTTTCAGCACCCTCAGTTAAGTTATCAGTTAACACCTGTAATGCTAGTGTGCCTTGATTAGAATTTACATTAATTGTTCCAGTTAAACTACCCAAACTGATATCATCAACTGTTATGCCAGTACCGCCTACAGTATATCCAACAGTGGTACCATCTAATACAAATGCAGTATTAATAGTAAATGTTACTGTGCTACCGTCTTCGTCTACTGATGCAGGAGAAACCAGCATTGTATCATACGTTCCTATACCTGATACTTCAAGCGTAACAATTGCATTGCCGCTCAGTGTTGGATTAAGGCTAGTTACATTATATTTGAAAGAGTCTGCTCCTACATATCCTTCGTCAGCTGTGTATAATATTGCAGCATTTCCTAAATCAAGTACTGCGGTACCGTAAGTAGGTTGTTCTGCAATTGTTAATGTGCTGACGTTTGCTAAATCAGAATTACTAGTGGCAAATGTCTGTGTCGCAGGATAATAACTATCTGCTATATCGTATCTTGCAGATGCAGTAAATCGAATGTTATCCATGTAACAATCGTTAAGTTTATATGTGGTGGTACTAAATGCATCTCTACCGAGATATATAATACTGTCTGTTTCAGATATATTGTTAAGACTTGTACCAGTAGAACTTTCTCTTACTAGTACTCCGTTTATAAACACAGCTAACGAATCATTATTTCGTTGTATTGCAATTTTGTTCCAATCGTCATAGACCCAGCCAGTTAATCCTTGAAAATTTCTAATAATAGAACTAGAGGAATTAACTAAACATGTTAAACCTGTGCCGTTAAAAAATACACGTAACGGACCGTTGTTAACGCTTTTAGCACACATCATCGATTGCGTACCAGTAACACTGCTACTAGATATTTTAAAGCTCCATTCCACAGTCCACTCAGGACTTGTAAAGAAATTACTAGCAGCTAAATTTGTAGAATCGATTGATGCTCCTGTATGAAAATCCTTATCTCCAAAATATAAGCTGCCAAGATCATGTTCGCCACCAGTGGTTACAAATTCTATCGACGAGCCAACTGGAGTAATATTACCGAGATAAGTGCTGCCGGTAGCACTGGCTGCTGTGCCTAAACTGGGAGATATAAAATTGTAAATAGCTCTAACATTTGCAAAATGAGGATCGTAACTTGTAGAATTTTTTAGTACAGGTATTGTTGATGTACCAGGGCTACTTGCCTCAAACGAGAAATCTGAAACAGCTACTCTCTGATTTATGTATACTGTAACATTTGAAATATCGCTAGTTACGTCAGTGGTACTATCTACTGTGTACGTAAAAGAATCTAGTCCGTATCTTATGCTCGATGTATAATCAATTGTACCATCTATGTTTGGAGATGCTGTGCCATTAGAAGGACTAGTATCAACTACCACTGTGGATACATTAGCATTTATACCATCGTTTGCTAAAACATCAAGTACTGTGGTTTCTAATCCAAATGTAGTAAAAGAATCATCGGCTACTGTTACGAGTTGTCCGCTACCAACTTGCACAGAAACATCAGATTGATTAGTGCTAACATTACCTAAATTATTTTTTAAGGTAAAAGAAAAATTGTCTGGCCCAGTATAACTATTATTTGGAGTATATTCCACTGTGCCTTGGGATGGATCAATTAAAGTAACCGTGCCGTTGGTTGGCGTAGTAGTAACCGTAAATTCACGAAAATTTGTTACAGCTACGTTGCTTGTTAAATCCCGTAAATTAATAGTTGCTGGCTGGTTTAAATTTGTAGTCACTAATGAAGGATTGCTCAAAGTAATATCACTTAGTGATTCGTTAACGTCTATAGAATATTTAGAATATACAACATTACCAGCAGCGCCCAGGAGTGAACTAGTGAACGCTGTATAGTCAGTGTCTGATCCTGTACTGTACATTACATTATAACTGTTATCGTTTATAATCCGGTCTTGTATTTGTGCTGGTGTTAAATTAGGATTAGCTTGCAAATGTAATGCTGCTATGCCTGCCACCTGTGGTGCGGCCATACTAGTACCGCCAAGTTCTACCATTCTAAAATTAGTGTCTGGAATATAATTATAAACATCTAAACTTGCATACGAATTAACTGTAGAAGTAGCACTTGCTATGCTATCGCCTGGAGAAAATATGTTTACTGCTGGACCTCTGGTGCTGCTCGAAGCTACACGGTCTTTATAAGTGCCGTCTAATATTTGATCTGTGTCTATGCTTCCTACAAAAAAAACATCAGGGCTGTAAGGAGATCCCTGTCGATGATAAAATCTTGTTATGGCACCCCACGAAACTGAATTATCGTACTCTACATCGCCTGGTAGAGTATTTTTATAATAGTTGTTTCCTGCTGAAATTGTTACTATTATTCCTGCTGATGCAATAGTGTCAATGTCTGTGTTCGCACTAGTATTGCTACCTGGTAATTTATACCTATAACCTGATGTGGCATTTCCTAATTTTGGTACTATCCCTGTGCTATTCCACAGCGTCGTGCCTACCGTGTATCCGGGATCTCCAAATGTCCACGGTGTACCCCTGTATTCACCGGAATCTGGTTCATTTTCGTTCTGGTAAAGAAACCCCCAGCTCATATTCATTACTGTAGGACGTCCAGTGTAGATAGGATCAGCAGGATTGTTTTTACGATTATGCCATGCTACAACAAGGTCAAATATTACTGAATAATTAATACCATTATTAGGATCTGTTGGTCCTTCTAGTCCTGCCATTTTTAACGAATATATATCTGCGTTTTTAGCCCATCCATATGTTTTACCAGCAGCAATTGCGGCGCAATGTGTTCCATGTCCCTCAAAGTCAGTGTAAAAATTAGTTGGCATAGTTCCTGGAATATCAGCAGCATCATACCAATCAATTTGTCTTACACGACTATTTCCATCTGCGTCTTCGAATTCAGGATGATCGGCTTGTATTCCGCTATCCATTACTACAAAGTCGACGCCGGTTCCATCTCTGCTATAACTATAATCCCCTGCAATAGTTGTGCTACCACCAAATGTATTGGTAGTTTCAATAACTCTACGTAAACCCCAGTTAACATGATCATCAGCAGTACTACTACTTCTATCAAAATCTCCTGATTGGGTAGTCACTACAAATCTTTCAACAATCATACCTGGTTGTTGAAGTGGTGGAATTTCTACTTCTAGTATTCTAGGATCTGCACGTAACTGTTCAGCTTCGTCATCACTGAGATTAAAACTAGTAATACGTGGATTTTTATATCTTGGATCAACAATTTCTACTTCACGATCAGGGATCGTTTCGTTACCAAATGCAGCACACAGTTCTTGTTCTAGCTCAGCTAAATCCACATCTTTATGTACAATGACATTGTATTCTCTATGTACCATCAAAAAAATCCTTGCTTTAATCGCCGAGTCGTTGTTTCAGAGCGTCTATTTCATTAGATAAATCTTTTATTGCTTCTATTAACAATCCCACCATATTTCCGTATGCAACACTCTTTGTCCCGTCAGGATCGTCGCCAGTGTGAACAACTTCTGGTAGTACTGATTCTACATCTTGTGCAATAACTCCTGTGTGCTTAACCGAATCTCCTATCAATGTGTATGTGTATCCCGTAATTGCTTTAACTTTTGATACTGCATCGGTAATGTTCTAAATTTTCTTTT
>Ga0206130_10005479_pt1 | contig 14992 bp, 9 predicted proteins | sample Helgoland_Spring_9_FD_148637 | JGI IMG/M metagenome (GOLD analysis project Ga0206130, IMG submission 148637) | Pelagic subsurface seawater microbial communities from Kabeltonne, Helgoland, North Sea - Helgoland_Spring_Bloom_20160512_1 | ecosystem: Environmental > Aquatic > Marine > Epipelagic ... | reverse complement strand
GGCGTTTTGCCGAGGTCTTCATAAACGATGAGTATAACGGCACATATAACATTACGCAGAAGGTTGAAGAGAGCGATAATCGAGTCCCACTAGGCGATGTTGGTTATTTGCTTGAGCTTGATCAGCTGTCGCGCTTAGATTCTGATGATGTCTACTTTGATAGTGTTGTCACGGATAAATTCATAGTTAATATTAAAGAGCCGAATCTTGATCTTAATAGCCCTGAGTATGTGTATGTTAAAAATTTGATTAATGATTTTGAACAATCGATATCGGATTCCAGTTCCATGTCCTCTTACTTTGTTGTAGAGGAGACAACTTCTGAGAATGTTTGGGATATCAACTTGAGCCAAACCATGACGCTGATACCTGACTCAGAATATACGGTGTCCTTTAAAGCAAGGTCATCGATTAATCGCACTATCATAGCTGGTCTTGGTTTGTACCATGATCCATGGACAAACGTGGGAGAGCCTGCAGGCCTCACAACTGCTTGGCAAACATTTACATTGACTCAGACTACTACTGGCTTTGGAGATGATCAAAGTCGGATTTTGTTTGATATGGGTGGGGATCAAGGCGGACAGGTATGGATCGATGATGTCAGCGTTCTTACCTCGGATGGGACAGAGCTTGTCACTAATGGGGATTTTCAAAGTGGTGTGGCGAGTTGGGAGGGCGGTGCGGCCACTGCAGAAAATATTAAAACCCATCCTATTGGGACAGAAGGTTACGCAGAATACATCGATGTTGATAGCTTTGTAGATTGGTTTTTGATTAGCGAAATAACTAAAAATGTTGATTCGAAGTTTTTCTCTAGTATGTTCTTAAATGTGATGCCGGGTGAGAAAATCAAGATGGGACCTTTATGGGACTTTGATCTGTCTTTTGGCAATGTAGATTATGCGGACAGTCGCTATGCAGAGGGTTGGTGGGTAAAGTATCACCCTTGGTACGAACGCCTTTTTCAAGATCCTGCTTTTGTTGAAGAGGTAAAAGTTAGATTTGCTTTTTTTAAGGGTAACCAGGATTTTATTCTCAACAAAATAGACGCCTATGCCGAACAGTTGCAATGGGCGCAGCAAGAGAATAATGACAAATGGCAAACCATAGGCCAGTATGTTTGGCCAAATCCGGTGGTTTTTGATACCTATCAAGAAGAGGTGAATCACATGAAAGAATGGTATGTAAATCGGATGAATTGGCTAGACTCGGCTCTGGATAGTCTATAGTTAAAAGAAGTTTCAACTTAAATGGAGTTAGCAATTGAAATTTTGGATTTTATTGTGTTCTTTTCTACTTAGTGCCTCTCTTATCTCTCAGGAAGCCTCTCTTTCAAGAGCCGATAATATAAAAATCTTTAATGAGTCTCAGCGATGCTTCAAAGCTGCAATAAAAAAAGGCCGGCAACTAACCGAATCTAGACGATGCGCGAAGTTATCTTTAGACGCTGGAAGGAGCTTATTTGAGCCTGATAGCAAAAACATCGCCATACTGACCTACAACTATGGTCAAACGTTGAATGGCAAAGAGCGTGAGTCAGTCCTTAAAAATGCGACAGATCAATACGAATCCATTCATGGCAAAGATGCACCCGAGTTAATTGATCTATTGATAGATGCCGGAAAAGCCAATAGTGCTTTAAGTATCGCAGAAGAGAGCTTTGGAGCAGGATCTATTCTCTATGCTGACACGTTGTTGGCCGCGGGAATGAGTGATCTCAACTCACTAAGGTCTAAATCTCGATTTTTGAAGGAGGCTCTTAAAGTCTATAGCAATGAAGCAGAAGGCTCCGAGTCGTTGGGGGCGACTCTGGCAAATTTTCAGTTAGGCAAAATCAAGATGGCTCAAGGAAAATATAAGTCATCAATCCCCTTTTTTCTTGAGGCTACCAAGAATTCCTCAATCGCAAGTTATGCTCACGCGTTTCTAGTTGAGGCCTACGATCGCACTAATCAGCAAGACAAAGCTACTGAGCACGTGCTCATCATGGCTAGACAACCGATCAGAGGCAACACTGAGGATCGGGACTATATCCCTTTATTTGTGAAGAAACCTGAGTACCCTGTAAAAGCGCAGAAGAAGGGTAGGGAAGGTTATGCGGTGATTGCGTTAACAGTTTCGAAAGAGGGATTGGCGCTTAACCCCACCGTGATGGAAGAAAAGCCAAAAGGGCAAAAATTTGGAAAAGCAGCCCTAAAAGCAGCTGCTTCTTTAAGATATGTGCCCCGTTTTATAGATGGAGAGCCAGTGGAAGTGCCTGGTGTGCTCTACAAATACACTTTTAACATGGCTCGCTAGTTGATCTGACGTTCTTTGCCTTCCCAGTAGGGCTTTCTCAATTCACGTTTAAGGAGTTTTCCCGTTGGGTTTCTTGGTAACACATCTGTAAATTCTATACTCTTGGGGACTTTGTAACCCGCGATTTTCGTCCTGGAATGGGCAATAATCTCATCCTCGGTGGCCGCCATGCCGGGCTTTAATACGATAACAGCTTTAACAGCCTCACCCCACTTCTCATCAGGCACTCCGATCACCGCCACATCGCCAACAGCCTCATGGTCAAAGAGAGCGTTTTCAACCTCCGCGGGATACACGTTTTCACCACCAGAGACGATCATGTCTTTGATTCTGTCGTGTATGTAAAGATAGCCATCTTCATCTAAATAGCCTGCATCACCAGTATGAAACCAGCCGTTCTGTATCGCTTTAGCGGTGGCCTCATCGTTTCTCCAGTAACCTTTCATCAAGGCCTTAGACTGGTAGATGATTTCACCAACCTCATTAGCGGGAAGAGTCTGACCTTGCTCACCGATAATACGTACTTCTGCTGTTGGTGCTGCTTTGCCGCAGGAGCGCAGTTTCCCTAAAGATGGGTCATGATCCTCTGGCTGTAAAATAGTGCCTGCACCACAGGTTTCAGTGAGCCCATACACCTGACAGAAGTTACATTTAAAAATATCCTTAGCGGTGAGTAGCACGTCCTCAGAAATCGGGCTGGCTCCGTATAACAAAAAGTCTAAATTTGAAAAGTCTCTGTCGCGTACGCCTGGAATAGAGTTCAAAAACAAGATAACTGCAGGAACAAAAAAGGCATACTTCACACGGTATTTTTCAAGTAAATCTAGTATGACCACAGGATCGACATCTTTAAGAATGACGTTGGTAAGCCCTTGGCACAGGCCGACCACTCCAACATTAACCCCAGCGACATGAAAGATTGGCATGGCCACAATACTGGCTTCGCCTTCATCCCAATCACCCCATCCGCCATTGGCAGCTTGATCCAAGACATCAAGATAATTGCCATTTGTTAGTTGAACGCCTTTTGGGTGTCCAGTGGTACCGCTGGTATATAGTTGCATGACATCATCATCTAGAGAAGCAGGTAACATTGGATCCGTTGAATCTTGAGTATCACGCCATGAGCCGTAGTCGCGCCATTCACTATGACCGCCATCGATGGCAATAAATTGGCGTATATTTCCTATATTAGGCATTAATTGCTTAACAACATCGTAGAATTCTGCTCCTACAAACAGTATGTCAATGCAGGCATTGTTGAGAATATATTCTATTTCCGGTGGTGCTAATCGCCAATTAACACCTGTAATAACCAGATTAGCTTTAGCCGTACCAGACATAACTTCAAAGAAATAATCACTGTTCTTACCCAGGTAGCCAATGCGTGTATTGGGCTTACAACCAGCGGCGATAAGCCCATTAGCAACTTGACTAGCCTTATAATCTAAGTCGCTATAAGTCGTTTCTCTGCCTTCAAAGATTTGAGCTACTCGGTGCCCATTAATTTTCGATTGATAACGAGTTATATCGGCCACGCAACTGAGTTGGTCAAGTGCAATCATCGGATTTCCCTCTAAAACGTCTGTAATGCTTTTTATTGTGTTATGTCCTAGTTTAATGACAAGGCTGAAGCGTGCAACAAAAATTGACTTGTAAGCTAGCGGGTTTGTTTGTCAGTAAAAATAATGGAACGCTCTTTGCGGTGGACGCTAGGTCACGACAAATTAAGCCTAAAACGCCCTGTTTTAGGTACAATAAAGAGGAAGGTTTGATTATTTGGTGGGTCTAGAAGCATAGATCCAGGTGGTTCTCTGAGGCTAGATAGGTGAAAAATTTTAATTAACAAAGAGGGAAGAGTTATGTCAATGATTGTCAATCGTCGGGATCTGGATTTCGTGCTATATGAAACTCTTGATTTGGAGAGAATTCTTGAGTCAGAACGATATGCCGATTACGATCGAGAGTCGCTTGATGCCATGATGGACTTGTGTCAAACCATTGCGGAAGACCAGTTTTTGCCCTGTGCAGCGAAGTTAGATGCAAACGAACCCAAGTTTGTTGATGGCAAAGTCGAAACTATCTCTGAGTTGAAAGAGGCGATTGGGGCCTACCAGGAAGCTGGGCTCTGTGCTTCTGCATACGACTTAGACGTGGGCGGTATGCAGCTCCCTTGGATGATGGATCAGGCGCTTAATGGCATGTTCGTTTGTGCTAACAATCCTGCTCATATCTATTTATTTTTAACTCAAGGAGTAGCCAACATGCTCAATGCATGTGGTTCGGATGAGTTGAAGAGAAAATATCTACCAAATTTGGTGGACGGAAATTGGTTTGGAACCATGTGTTTATCAGAACCCCAAGCTGGTTCTTCTCTGGCTGACATTAGAACTAAAGCTGATTTAAACACGGATGGTTCATATTCGATTAGTGGCACTAAGATGTGGATATCAGGTGGTGAACAGGACATCACTGAGAACATTATTCACATGGTGCTTGCTAAGATCCCCGGGTCACCACCGGGAGTTAAGGGGATATCGTTGTTCCTAGTGCCTAAAAACCGAGTTAATGATGATGGGAGTATTGGTGACTTTAACAACATAGCTCTTGCAGGACTTAACCATAAGATGGGTTGTCGAGGAGCGACCAATTGTCTGCTTAATTTTGGCGAATCCGGTGATTCCATAGGTTACCTAGTCGGCGAGCCCAATCAAGGGCTGGCTAACATGTTTCATATGATGAATGAGGCGCGTATTTCGGTAGGTATGTCTGCAGTAATGACTGGTCTTGGTGGCTATTTGTACTCATTGGACTACGCCAGAAATCGTCCTCAAGGAAGACCCTTGGTTAATCGTAATCCAGAAGATCCACAGATCATGATCAGTGAGCATGCTGATATTAAACGCATGTTGATGACTCAAAAGGCTTTCATTGAGGGCGCCCAAACTCTAATTTACTACTGTGCGGAATTGATTGATACCAAGAAACTTTCAGATGACAAGGACCAGCATCAACGTATCGATCTGTTGTTGGATTTACTAACGCCTATTTGTAAATCATGGCCCTCAGAATATTGCTTAGAAGCGAACAAACTTGCGATTCAGGTGTTGGGAGGGTACGGCTATACAAGAGAATATCCGGTTGAGAGGCTCTACCGCGATAACCGATTGAATCATATTCATGAGGGTACGTGGGGCATTCAGGGGCTAGATATTTTAGGGCGTAAAGTCCGTATGCACGGTGGTGCGGCAGTATCCATCCTTCGCCAAGAAATCCAAGGAACCATAGATTCCGCTATCTCGCATTCTGAGCTAATCTCATTTTGTGAGCAGCTTGAAACGTCCCTATTACAGGTAGTGGAAACTATTGATGTCGTTGGCAAGGCAGATGATCCCTCTCTTGCTTTGGCAAATGCAACTATATTCTTGGATGCAATGGGACACCTCGTCATTGCTTGGATGTGGTTAAAACAAGCCGTTGCTGCAGTTGAAGGTAAGCACAAAGGAAACTCTAAGGATGATGCTTTTTACGAGGGAAAAATTGCAGCGATGAAGTTTTTCTTCAATTATGAGTTACCCAAGATAAAGCCCAATCTTGAGTTGGTCGCTCAATTAGACAGTACTTGTTATGACCTCACCGCAGAGCAATTTTTGGGAGTCTAATCGTTTTAGCTTGTTTAGGTGAATGGCTTTGTATGGGTTAACTTAACTAAAGACAAAAGATTACATAGACTAGTGAGTCATCGTTTTAGGTTTACAGTAGTGAGCGTAATCTAGACACTTGTGCACACATTTTGAGATGCTAATTGCTGTAAATTGTTAGTAAATACGTCGAGGTTATTGCAAATGACTGCTTACAAAGCCCCTGTTCAAGAGTTTTCCTTTATTCTTGAGGAACTTGTTGGTTATAACGAGTTGAGTCAGCGCCCGGGCTATCAGGATGTCGGTTCAGATATGATTCAGGCCATTCTACCCGAAGCGGCAAAATTCTTTGAAGAGATAGTAGCACCAACAAACTCCATAGCCGATAGCCAAAAAACTCACATCGATGATGGCCAAGTAATTACAGCCCCTGCCATAGAGGGAATTAACCAGAAAATGGTTGAGGCTGGATGGAGTGGACTTAGTGGGGCTGTTGAGTACGATGGTTCGGGCTTTCCAAGCGTAGTTGATGTTGCTGTTCAGGAAATGTTGCAGTCAGCCAACATGGGACTGAGTTTATTGCCTTTACTAACTCGCGGAGTCATCCATTCGCTGCATCTCTATGGCTCAGCGGAGCAGAAAAACACCTACTTGGCCAATCTAACCAGTGGGGCGTGGTCAGGTACAATGAATCTAACTGAACCTCAAGCAGGTTCGGATCTATCCGCGGTTCAATGTAAAGCGGTTCCCAATGGAGATCATTATTTGGTCTCAGGCCAAAAAATATATATTACTTGGGGTGATCATGAGCAGACTGAAAATATTGTCCATCTTGTGCTTGCTCGGTTGCCTGATGCACCTCCGGGAAATCACGGTATTTCACTATTTTTAGTGCCCAAGTTTTTAGTTAACTCAGACGGTAGTTTAGGAGAGCGCAATGACCTTAGGGCCGTAGGGGTAGAGCATAAACTGGGCATTCATTGCAGTCCCACCTGCACTATGGCATTTGGCGACAAGGGCGGAGCAGTGGGCTATCTCGTTGGGCCCCAGAATAAAGGCCTAATGTGTATGTTCAGTATGATGAATAACGCTAGATTAGGTGTTGGACATCAGGGGGTTGCTATTAGTGAACGGGCATATCAGCAAGCGGTGAGTTACGCTGCTGAGAGGGTGCAAGGGAAAGTAGTTGGTTTCGACGGTCGAGCCCCAATTATTCATCACGGCGATGTAAAGAGAATGCTATTACAAATGCGAGCGCTAACTGAAGGTGGTCGAGCTCTTTCAATGTACGCTGTGGCAGCGGAGGATCGCAGTCATCATGCTTTTAGCGACGATCTTCGCAAAGCCGATGAATTGTTGGTGGAAATATTAACGCCTCTAGTGAAAGGCTGGTGTACTGAGGTCTCAATGGAAGTTACCTCGCTAGGTGTGCAGGTTCATGGAGGCATGGGCTTTGTCGAAGAGACTGGAGCCGCCCAACATATGCGTGATGCTAGAATTCTGCCGATATATGAAGGCACCAATGGTATTCAAGCCTTAGATTTTATTGGTCGTAAATGTATGCGAGACGGTGGAGAGGGGCTAAGTTTGATTCTCGACAACATGACCTCGACTGGAGATATTGAAACATCTAACTCTCCAGTGGTCGCAGAACTCCTTGAGGCGCTAGGATCAGCTATTGCGCAGTGTAAAACAGCGTTGGCTTATATCAAGAATGAGCCAACAAAATCACCATTTGTGGCATTTAATTTTATGATGTTATTTGGTAACTCCATTAGTTACTGGTTGTTGGTGAAACTAGCATTGGCAGCTCAAGCGCATGTTTCTGCGGGTAGTGACGATCGGTTTTACAAACAAAAAATCGCTACAACACATTTCTTTGCTTCGCAGGTTCTGACTCGAAATGCAGGTTATTTGGGAGCTATTACTGGTTCTATTGCGAGCTATGAGGAATTTGGCGTCGAGGATTTTTACCGGAGCTAGCACAAAGGCTGAAAATCTTGCAGTCAGGCGTTTGCGCGACTAAGAACCAAGCCTACGACTAGAGCCACAGTGGCTATGAATAGTATCGTGAAAGCGAAACCGCCTATAATAAATGTAAAAGGGCTGCCATTGGCAAAGTCTCGCTCTCTATTCTTATCGCTCTGTACCCCAATTGCCGCTGCAAGAATGCTCAGGATAACAGAGCCAAATCTAGGTTTTTGTTTACTTGTTTCTTCCAGTTTCACTGGTGACTCCAGACATTTGGGCCGATATGAGCATTGGTTGGTGTAAAGTTTTACTTATTGAGTATTGAGTGTGGTCAATTCTACAGTAATCGGTAAAATAGAGGCATAGAAAATTGATTGAAATTTACAGGATAAGGTTATGTTGAACGTAACGATTACAGATTCGGCTCAAGATTATCTTGCAGGTCTTCTGGAGAAGCAGAATTGTGAGGGCATTGGTATTCGTATGTTTGTATCTGACCCTGGTACTCCCAAGGCGGAGACTTGCATAGCTTACAGTCGCCCTGGCGAGCACAATGATGAGGATCTCGTTGTAGAGTATGGTAAATTTAATGGCTACTACGAGCAGCGCAGCATTCCCTTTCTTGATGACGCGATGGTTGATTTTGCTGAAGACAAGTTCGGGGGGCAGTTGACTATCAGAGCGCCGAATTCACGCTTACCCAATATAAGTGACGACAGCCCGGTAGAAGATAAAGTTAACTATTTGCTCTATAACGAAATTAATCCTGGGTTGGCTTCTCATGGTGGCGTTGTGTCTCTTTCAGAAATACACGAAGGCTATGCCGTGCTTGAATTTGGTGGAGGCTGTCAAGGTTGCTCAGCGGTTGATTTAACATTAAAAGAAGGTGTTGAGAAAACTTTGATGGATAAGATACCAGAGTTGCTCGGTGTAAAAGATGTCACAGACCACAGCGACACATCGAACGCATATATGTAACTGTTTGCTCAAGTGTTAAAAAACCCGCTTGCGCGGGTTTTTTAGTATCTAACTTGTCCTAATTAATGCTACCTAACCTCGACAATTTGTTCCGCGGCAATCAACTTGCCTTGCTCTGCAGATTTTTGGAAAGACTCTATTTGGTCAAAATTCATGTAGCTGTACACCTCGTCAGCCATAGAGTCGATTTTGGTCGCGTAATCCATATATTCAGCTACTGTCGGAAGACGCCCTAGAATACCGCCCACGGAGGCTAGCTCGGCACTGGTCAGGTAGACATTAGCACCATCGCCTAAGCGATTGGGGAAGTTTCTAGTCGATGTTGAAAGTACGGTGGCTCCCGCTAGTACTCGCGCCTGATTACCCATACATAGAGAGCATCCAGGCATCTCTGTCCGAGCGCCAACTTTTCCATAAATGTTGTAGTAGCCTTCTTCCATAAGGGTATGAGCATCCATCCGTGTCGGTGGACAAATCCAGAATCTAGAATCTACGGAGCCAGCTTCATCCAGTAATTTGCCCGCAGCGCGGAAATGACCAATGTTGGTCATACAGGAGCCAATAAATATCTCATCCACATTGTCTCCAGCTACTTCTGAAAGCAATTTTGCATCATCAGGATCATTCGGGCAGCACACAATGGGTTCGACAATGTCTGAAAGGTCTATCTCGATAATAGCCGCATACTCAGCATCCGAATCGGCTTCCATTAGAGTTGGGTTTTCTAGCCATTCTTCCATCTTTCGTACTCGGCGCTCTAGTGTCCTCACATCGCCATATCCCTCGGCAATCATCCAGCGCAGTAAAGTGATGTTGGAGCGGAGGTATTCAGCAACCGAGTCTTCACTGAGTTTGATGGTGCAACCTGCCGCAGAACGCTCTGCAGAGGCATCTGAGAGTTCAAATGCCTGCTCAACCGTCAGACTTTCTATACCTTCTCCTTCAATTTCCAAAATACGCCCACTAAAGAAGTTTTTCTTACCTTTCTTCTCGACGGTCAATAGGCCTTCTTTAATACCGTAATACGGGATGGCATGAACCAGATCACGCAGAGTGATACCTGGCTGCATTTCGCCTTTAAAGCGCACTAGAACGGATTCAGGCATGTCCAGGGGCATAACGCCGGTTGCTGCGGCAAAAGCTACTAAGCCAGACCCTCCTGGGAATGAAATACCCATTGGGAATCTTGTGTGAGAATCACCTCCAGTTCCCACTGTGTCAGGCAATAACATACGATTTAGCCAGCTGTGGATAATACCGTCCCCCGGTCTCAGAGATACTCCGCCGCGGTTCATTATAAAATCGGGCAGATTATGCTGAGTATCAATGTCCACAGGTTTGGGGTAGGCAGCGGTGTGACAGAAGGACTGCATAACTAAATCGGTTGAGAAACCGAGGCATGCTAAATCTTTGAGCTCATCTCTTGTCATCGGGCCAGTGGTGTCTTGGGACCCCACAGTAGTCATCTTTGGTTCACAATACGTACCAGGCCTAATACCATCAGTACCACAGGCTTTACCCACCATTTTTTGTGCGAGTGTGAAGCCCGCATCGCTTTGTATTGGTGGAGTTGGATGCCTGAACACTTCAGAGGGCGGCAGCCCCATGTGCTCTCGTGCACGCTGAGTCAGACCCCGTCCGATAATAAGATTAATTCGGCCATCAGCCTGCACCTCATCGAGTATCACATCAGATTTGTGTTCAAACTCTGAAATCACCTCGCCATTTTCGTTTAAAATCTTGCCTTCATAGGGGAAGATCTCAATTACATCCCCGTTGTTGATGTTGTCTACTGGGGCTTCAAAGACCAATGCACCAGCATCCTCCATTGTGTTGAAGAAGATCGGAGCGACTTTGCTGCCAAAGCAAATGCCACCCGAACGTTTGTTAGGTACTCCGGGCATGTCTTCGCCAAAAAACCATAAAACTGAATTAGTTGCGGATTTACGCGATGAACCTGTACCCACAACATCGCCTATAAAAGCAACGGGAAGTCCTCGACCTTTGAGTTCTTCGATCTGGGTCATAGGGCCAATCACTCCATGCTCCTCCGGATGCATTCCTTCTCGAGTCATCTTGAACATGGCGCGCGCGTGAAGCGGTATATCAGGGCGTGACCAGGCATCTTGCGCAGGAGATAAATCATCGGTATTGATTTCACCAGTAGCTTTAAAAACAGTAACCTTGATACTCTGAGGAACGGCGTCGTTGGATGTAAACCACTCGGCATCGGCCCACGACTGCATAACGGCCCTTGCATGTTCGTTACCTGCATCGGATTTTTGAGCAACGTCATGAAAAGCATCGAACACCAGAAGGGTAGACTTGAGCTCTTCAGCTGCCAGGGTTTTTAGCTCGTCATCATCTAAAAGCTCCACCAAAGTGGCAACGTTATAGCCTCCGTGCATATTTCCTAACAGCTTCACCGCTGCCTTACGGTCAATAAGGGGTGAAGAGGCTTCTCCGTTGACGAGTGCGGTCAAAAAGCTTGCTTTCACGTAGGCTGCTTCGTCCACACCAGGTGGCACACGATTGGAGATTAGATCCACCAGAAAATCTTCTTCCCCTGCAGGAGGGTTTTTTAACAACTCAACCAAACCAGCCGTCCACTCTGGGTCCAGCGCTTTGGGGGGAATTCCCTGTAAATGGCGTTCTGCTGCGTGAGTGCGATAGGCTTCTAGCACGGTGTGCTTCTCCTTTAGTCTTATTGGTGTAGTCTTTGTAGGCCGTTTACGGCTTTAGATTTCGGGCGAAATTATACGTTAATCTGTAGTTTATTTACAGCGACTTAAGGTATATAACCATTATTAGCCTGAGTTGTTTCGGCGATTATTTGGTTGAGTTAATTCACTCCGTTGTTATAGCCTCTGTCTCCACTACTCACCCATAAAGCACCCCGTATTTCAGTCTAAAAATAGTACAATTATGTGTAGCAATAAGTGTCGGAGCCAATGCCGAGAAGATCGCTATAAAAACATTGCATAAGGTTTCAGTTATTTGACCTCTAGGGCTGAAAGACGCTGATGAATTATGAAACAGGGGCTAATCTAAATGAACAAAAATAAAAGACTTTTAAAGCCCGGTAGCAGACTTAGTTTGCTGGAGAGCATGCTGGTGGAACCCTACCAAACGGTTTGGGACTGTTGTTGTGATCATGGATTACTCGGTATGTCTCTGCTTAAAGGGTCACGGGCTGGTGAGGTCATTTTTGTTGATGTTCTTGAAGAGCAAATGAAAAAACTTGGGGCAATACTGAGAAGAAATTGTCCTGTTGACGAATATACTTGGCATGTTCGTTGCGGTGATGTGAAAGAGATTGTTGTACCTAATAGAGATTCTCAGTTATTCGTTATTGCTGGGGTTGGCGCCCGCCAAACTGTTGAATTTATCAATAGCCTATGTTCATCTGCTCCTCAGGCTGCATTTGACCTACTGATCTGTTCGGTCCACGGAAACTATGCAGTTCGAAACGCTCTCATTAGTAATGGATACAGGCTAAAAGGTGAGCAAATTATTTTTGAAAATAATCGTTTCTATGAAGGGATTTATGTATCAAAAGACGCCACTAAGGAAATCGCTAACACAGGCTCTGTGATGTGGGATTGGTCGAATTCGAATCATCAACAATATTGGAGACGGATCGTCGGCCACTATCGACAGAAAGCAAGAAAAGACCCCGAGCAGTACCAGCCCATTGTTGCAAATTATGAGGCATTGCTAACCTCAAGCGGCAATATTTAAAACGACGTTGTTGTTCTTTGGTAATACATAAAACTCAGCGTTCTAATGAAAAATAACAATGAGAGTGACAATGATAGGATGTAGTCTAAGTACTGTTTAGCGGTCGGTGGGAGCTGTTTATGGAGAGGGTAAGATTATACAAATATACAAGGTCATTTTTGTCTTATCCGTGGTAAAGTTCGAAAATCACAAAGTTTGCTGCAACTATAGTTTGGCAGCATATTAACAGGCTGGAATTATGACAACGGCATTACAAGATATTCAAAATTTTCTACCGTGTAAAACTCCTGATCGCTGGCTAGAAAATGCTCTAGATAATCAGGCAATAATGTTAATTGATCATGCTAACTGCGAGAAGAAAGCCGCGAGCACTGCTATGAATTTAATCTATCGCTATGTAGATAACTTCGAATTGATTAATAAGATGTCTAGGCTCATTAGGGAAGAGATGCGTCATTTTGAACAAGTTATTGCAATCATGCGACGGCGTGATATTTCCTATCAGCATATAACAGCCTCCAGATATGCTTCGGGGTTGCGCGAACTAGCTAGAAATGACGACCCTGGTAAGCTTATCGATATACTAATTATCGGCGCTTTTATAGAAGCGAGGTCTTGTGAGCGCTTTGCTCGGCTGGCACCCTATTTAGATTCCGAGTTAGAGGCATTTTATTTGTCACTTCTAAAATCGGAAGGACGGCATTTTAAAGATTATTTGAGTCTTGCTGAAAAAGCTGCTGGCGACCAAACCATTGAGGAACGAATTGCTTTTTTTGCTAAACGTGAGCAACACCTTATCGAGCACCCTGACGAAGTCTTCCGTTTTCATTCTGGACCCATATCCTAGGTTAATTACGTTTTTTAATTTGTATATACCCGCCACTCCCATTGCGTCAATTGTTAGGATATTATGGCCCCATGTTATCAATGCTAGCTATGGCGCTGTGAATTTTATCGAGGCTCAGAAGACATGATCAATAATAGACTCCGCACTTTCATAATTTCCCTCTTATGTAGTTTTACTTTTGCCCCTGTATTTTCCTCGGACACTTTGGAGGAGGCGGCTGAAAACGAATGGGATGTCACGGAACCTAAGGGCGAGATGAAAACCATCTCAATTGATACGACAGAAACAACGTGGTCAAACCTCAGTGTGAGTAAAGATGGGGAGACTATTGTTTTTGATATGTTGGGCGATATATACACTATTCCCATTAGTGGTGGCGAAGCTAGCCCATTGGTGCAAGGATTTGATTGGAACATGCAGCCAGCCTATAGCCCAAATGGGCAAAGCATAGCATTTATCAGTGATCGAGACGGGGCTTCTAATTTGTGGATTATGGATGCTAATGGTGATAATCCTCGGCAGATCAGTAGTGAAGAAACAGCGCTAATCCATACACCCAGTTGGAGCCCTGATGGTAACTTCGTCGCAGTGACAAAAGGTTTTATGTCATCTCGTTCGATCCCTGCTGGTGAGATTTGGATGTACCATCGGTCAGGTGGTGATGGTGTGATGGTCACAAAACGCGCTTACGGTCCTCATACTCAGAAAAACATGACAGACCCAGCATTTTCTCCCGATGGAAAATATCTGTACTACACCGATGATGTGACCCCGGGACGTATTTGGCAATATGGGAAAAACTCTACCACCGAATTATTTAATATCATGCGTCATGACCTTGAGACAGGTGAATCCATCAGTTACATCGGTGGGGCAGGTGGTGCCATCGTCGCCACCCCCTCTCCTGATGGTGAGTATATGGCTTACCTCAAACGCGAGGACACAAAGACTGTTCTGTACTTAAAAAATCTTAAGTCGGGTATTGATCGAAGACTGTCCACAGAGATGGAGAGGGATCATCAGGAAACTTTTGGTTCTGAAGGTAACTTTGCCTATTTTGACTGGACACCCGACGGTCAACACATAATCTACTGGACCGCCGGAAAATTCCATAAATTACATGTTGAAAGTTTGGATGTTACGGTTATTCCTATGCATGTGAAGACTGAGAAGCAGGTGCAACAGGCAGTGCGATTTGCTGTAGATGTGGCCCCTGACGCCTTTGATGTAAAAATGATTCGTTGGGCCAGCATGTCCCCCACAGGAGATTCTGTTGTCTACCAAGCTCTGGGTAAATTGTATCGTCGTGATGTTAAAAGCGGTCGAGTGAAAAGGCTTACGCGACAAAATGACCATGATGAGTTTTATCCTAGCTTTTCACGAGATGGTAAATCAGTGGTCTACAGTACGTGGAGTGATACTGATCTTGGGGCAGTAAAAGTGGTAAGCATCAACGGTGGCAAGGGAGCGACCATCACCACAGAGCCTGGTATTTATGTGGAGCCTAAGTTCT
>Ga0206130_10005478_pt1 | contig 14993 bp, 6 predicted proteins | sample Helgoland_Spring_9_FD_148637 | JGI IMG/M metagenome (GOLD analysis project Ga0206130, IMG submission 148637) | Pelagic subsurface seawater microbial communities from Kabeltonne, Helgoland, North Sea - Helgoland_Spring_Bloom_20160512_1 | ecosystem: Environmental > Aquatic > Marine > Epipelagic ... | reverse complement strand
GGATGAATCCATTGAATGATCCATTGAAAATGATTGCAGCGGATGCGAACAACTCAAATACAGTGACTACGCTGGATGTTGTGGCGATCAGAATGGTGATCCTACAGATCACGGATGCCTTCCCGAACAATACATCGTGGAGATTCGTAGACAAGTCGCATATCTTTACAGATCCAACAAGCCCATGGGACTTCCCAGAGGTAGTAAATATCAACAACCTGGATCAGGAGCTACTGAATGTAGACTTCACAGGTATCAAGATTGGTGATGTAAACGGATCAGCACAGGCGAACTTTATGAGTCCTGCAGAGGCAAGAAATGGGAATAGCTTTGAGCTAAGAACCATGGATAAGCAAGTATCAGCAGGAGATGAGGTACGTGTGACGCTAGGTTCAGATGCGACGATATCCGGTATGCAGTTTACCCTGGAGCATAATGGTCTGGAGTATAAAGGCATGGAAGCAGGTTTGATGGGTGCGGAGCATATTGCGAGTCACGAATCTGCCTTGACCTTGAGCTGGAATGCGTTTGAATTGAAAAACCTAAGTAATGAGGATCTAGTAACATTGATCTTTGAAGCTAAGGGAGCAGTTCAGCTGAGTGAGTCACTGGTGATCACTTCATCAATGACCAAAGCTGAAGGTTATACCGATCAAGGAATAGAGTCTGTAGACTTAATCTTTGATAACAACAAAGCAATAGCAAATGTACTGTATCAGAATGTACCAAATCCATTTAATGGACAGACAGTGGTAAGCTTCCGCCTGAACAAGGCAAGCAAGGCACAGATCCTGATCACGGATGTGGATGGTAAGGTGATTCAAGAGATAGAAGGGACTTATCCGCAGGGACTGAACAGTGTAGAGCTGGACAGAATCCAGAAGGCAGGGGTGTACTACTATCAGTTGAATACAGATGGCTTTACAGCTACGAAGAAGATGATTAAGATTTAATCAATCAGAAATAATAAAAAGGGGAGGTACTTCGGTGCTTCCCCTTTTTTATGTATTGATTATCAGTGGGTTATTTTGTTGAATTACCTTATATTGTATTTCGAATACTAGGTGTTCATGAATTGAAACAGAAATATAGATGCGCTTAAAACCATTTCTTTTATTGGTTGCCTTCTTTCTATCCCAATCTGTTTCAGGGCAATTATCAAAAAGACATTATTTTCCTCCTATGCCTGCAGCGAGTTTTAATAACATTAACTCAGCTGTACCTAGTACACCATATCTTTATTTGTCCACTCCTGAAACTGATCCTGTCAATGTTACAGTACATACAATTGCTGGGGGATCAATAGATTATTCAGTATCTAATGGAAATCCTATAACTATTGCATTTAATTCAAATGGTTATTTGAGCCCATTTTTTATTGAGGCCAATGAACAGACAACAGCCCAATTTGGCGTCCCAATAACAGATAAAGGGGTTTGGCTTGAGGCAGAAAAAGAAATCTATGCCAATCTTAGAGTAAATTCGCTTAATAATGCCCAGGCAGAAATGCTTACTTCCAAAGGTAGTACAGGGATTGGGACTACTTTTTATACAGGTCATTTAAATAATACCTATGACTATGGAGACCGTGTAAATTTTGTAAGTGTAATGTCTCTATCGAATAATAATCAAGTTACTATTTCAGGACTTAATCCGCTTACTAATTTGATTAATATGGGTTCAGGAAATACTGCCCACACTGTTACCTTACAGATGCACGAAACCCTTGTTTTTGCTGCCACACCGTATAATAGTCAAAACCCAAATATAGATGGCGCTGCTTTTATAGGTAAGCTTTTGAGTTCTAGTGAAGATATTGTTGTAAATGTTGGATCTACGAACGGAAATATGGGGGATGTTGGCAATGGAAGGGATTATGGTTTTGATCAGATTGTGCCTGTTGAAATGATAGGGGATGAGTATCTTTTAGTGCAAGGAAATGGAACGTTTGAACATGAGCGTCCAATTTTTATAGCTACAGAGCCGTCTACAAATTTATATTTTAATGATAACCCAACTCCTGTTACACTTTTAAATCCAGGTAATTATTACATATCTGATTTTGTAAACGATAGTGCTAATTACTTTGATGAGAATGGGATTATATCACTTCGATCTTCAAAACCTGTTTATGTTTACCAACCAGTAATGGCCGATCCCGGATGCTGTACGCAAGGCATGTATTTTGTGCCACCACTAAATTGTGCTGCACCGAATTTTATAGACGAAGTTTCGGATATCAGTCGGATCGGCACAAAGAATTTTACTGGATCTGTAAACCTTATATCTCGCAAAGAAGCTACTGTAGACTTGCATAATGATAATTCAGTTATGACTTTTGATCAATTTGGCTCTACAGGCCAAATTCCTGCTAATGTCAACCTAGCTGGTCCATTTTTTGGCACACCTGATGGTGGCTCAGATTATATGGTTTGGAAAATTAGTGGCTTAACAGGTTCTGTTAAAGCATTTTCAGATTATGATCTATATACAGGTGTATTTGGCTATAGTAGTGTGGCTGGTTGGGGCGGTTTTTACTCCGGTTTTGGTCAAGTGCCAGAAATCACTGCTACCATGGAGCCTATTAATTGTATACCATCAATTTTGTCTGCAAGCATAGGCTTTACATATTATCAGTGGTTTAAGGATGGTGAGGTCATACCTGGTGCAACACAAGTCGATTATGAAGCTTCAGAAAGTGGAACATATTACGTACTTGCTGGATTGATAAATTGTCCGCCCGTGATTTCTCCAGATATTAATCTTAGCGATCCTGAGTTTTTAAATGGTGGGGATGATATTTCTGCTTGCCCGGGTTCTAGTATTCAATTAGAAGCGAGTTCGGATGAAGATGCTACAACATATAGCTGGTCTACTTCGGGAGATGGTTATTTTGATAATGAACATATCTTGGATCCAGCTTATTTTCCAGGAGAAGAAGATAATAACTCTGGGTCAGTAATATTGACTGTTTTAGGTAATAATAATGGTTGTTTGGATGAAGAAATTGTGCTTGTAAGTTTAGAAGATGTGATGGCTCCTGATGCTTTGTGTCAGTCAATTGTAGTTGCTCTAGATTTCTATGGCATGGCATCTATTGTGGCACAAGATATAGATGGGGGATCTTCAGATAATTGCCTGCTAGAATCTATTTGGGCTGACCCTGAAGATTGTATTTTTAATTGTGATGACGTTGGAGACAACTTGGTTGAACTTGTAGTTTCGGACTTCGGGGGTAATCAATCAGTTTGTTTGGCAGTTGTATCCGTTGTAGATCTACTTCCTTCTGTAGCTATATGTAAAGATCTTGTGCTTGAACTAGATGATTTTGGATTAGCGCAAGTGACAGCAGAGGATATAGATTATGGTTCCTTTGATAATTGTGCAATATACTCAATAACAATTGATGAAGCGCAGAGCACATTTGATTGTGATGATCTTGGTATGAATTTTGTCGATTTGGATATTACCGATAGTAGTTTTAACCTTACCTCCTGTGAATCTGAAATTGAAGTTGTTGATTTGATTAGTCCAGAGGCCTATTGTATCGATCTCACTATTTATTTAGATGAAAATGGAGAAGCAGCTATTGAACCTGAAATGATAGATGATAATTCAATCGATAATTGCTCTATAGACTCCTTGAGTTTCGATGGTTTTGATGGTCAGTTTTATTGTGTGGATACAGGTGTTCAATTTGTAGGATTGGTCGTAACCGACCAGAGTGGAAATATTGGATTATGTATCTCAAATGTTGAGATTATTGATACAATAGCAACTATCCTGGAAATCCCTAGTGGTTCTGAAATTTCAAGTAATTATTTTATAAATGAGATTGAACCTCTATTGTTAAATGATAGTTGCTTTGTTCTTGATGATTATTTTGGAGCAGCATTCTATATGGATAATTGTATTGTAACTTTGGATCAGGCTTGTTCTTTTGTTATGGACGAATGTGGTGAGGGATTCTTGACAAGATATTGGGTGGCAGAGTCAAATAATGGTGAAATATTTACCATAGATTCTCAATTGATATCAATCTATCATCTATCAGATTGGGAGGTAGTTTTTCCTTTGGATTTTGAGTATGATTGTCAAAGTGCTGAGCCAATTGAATGGGGTTTTCCTGTTATTGAAACATCAGGCTACGAACTTATTGATATTTCTTTTATTGATGTAGTTGGTAATTCTTCTACAGATGCTTGTTATTCTATTACTCGAGAATGGACGCTTATTAATTGGTGTACCTATCCTGATGAGGCTGCGATCACTTACAATCAAACTGTTCATGTTATTGATGATCAAGCTCCAGATGTATATGTAGAAGGACAGGTTCTAGAGTTAGCCGATGATGCATGTACTATTGATGTTCAGTTGCCGATAGCTATTATAGATGATTGTTCAGATAGTCTAGAGATAATTATAAGCCATGAAATACCTCAAACTGGAGCAAGTCCAGGATTATATACTGTGAACTATTCAGTAAGTGATCCATGTGGCAATAATACGATACTAGATATTGAAATAAGTATTGTTGATTTGCATGCACCCGTCTTAGAAATCAATGAATCACTTGACTTGAACATTAATTCATCAGGTTTATTAACTGTTTATGCTAGTGATTTTGATCTGAATTCTTACGATAATTGTACGTCGATCTTCTTTAGTTTTTCTGAAGATCCATCTGATAGTATTCGTATCTATGATTGTGATATGTTGGGGAGTTATAATCATGAAATTTGGGCATGGGATAATTCTGGAAATGAGGCAGTAGATGAAGCTGTATTGAATGTATTGGATGATATTGATTTTTGCCCTGATTTTTATAGAATAGAAGGCTTGATCTATACAGAATTTAACGATCCTGTTCAGTCTGTAGAGGTTCAGATAAATTATGATCCTTATTTATATGTCACAGATAATGATGGTTATTTTATATTCAACGTTCTAGAAGAACAAGATTATACCATCACTCCTTTTTTAGATGCTGATATACTTAATGGTGTTACTGTTTATGATCTAGTTCTGATTACACAGCATATACTAGGTATGAACACCCTTGACTCTCCATATCAGTTGATAGCAGCCGATGCGAATAATAATCAATTGATTTCAACGATGGATATTCTCGCCATTCGCAAAGTAATTCTCCAGATGGAGGATACCTTTCCAAATAATACCAGTTGGCGTTTTGTTGACGCTGATTTTATGTTTCCTGATCCTTCATCTCCATGGGGATTCCCAGAGTATATTGACTATTTGCATCTTGAGTCTAATCAGATCTATACAGATTTTATCGGGGTAAAAATTGGAGATGTAAATGGATCTGTCCAGGCTAATGGTAATTAGTGATTCCCTTATGTTAAAATACGGATTACATTGGTGAAATTACTATAGGTTATATGTGAAATTACCCTATGTGTTTAATGTATTTTTTTGTAATTATATGCTTGTTTGTTAGTTATCACTAATCTAAAAGCATAAAAATGAAAATCACCAATCTCTTTGGTATAATAGCTATACTATGTTTATCCTTCTCTTCTTATGGGCAAGATTTTATGCTGCAAGGCTGGTATTGGGATTACCCTAAGCCTTCAAATCCGAACGGTAATCCTGCTACAGAAACTACCTTTGCAAAAACACTTAATAATCAGGCCTTGGATTTTGCAAATGCCGGATTTACCTATGTTTGGTTGCCTCCCTTGTCCCGTTCAAGTTTTGGGCACAACTCAAATGGATATGATCCTATGGATTTGTTTGATTTAGGAGGATATGGACTAGGGGCTACAGGCTTTGGATTTGAGCAAGATCTTACGAATTTGATCAATACCTTTAATGCAAATAATATAAAAGCTGTTGCTGATGTGGTTTATAATCATAGAGACGGTGGTTTGCCTGAAACTAATCCTTCCGTTGAGGGCTGGATTGAAGATCTAACTTATGATAAGGTCAATGCTGGAGATAATGCTTTTCCTTCAGATAGATTCAGATGTGTCTTGCCTTTAGGAGGTTCAAGTGGTAATGGCGTTGGGGATTACTATATAAAAGTTAGATCTAGATCTTACCATCCCAATTATCATAATAAACCTTATAAAATATACACAGAAACAAATCTGATTGGTTGGCAGGATCAAGCAGATGATACTGAGGTAGAGCCAAATGGAGGTGGAGGATGTCCAAATGGCGGTGAGGGAAGTGATGTAATTAACTTAGGTATAAACATGCAAGCGCATACAGATAATAGTGGTTGTTTTAATGATGAATTTAAGTTGAGTATTACTGCTTCTGATTTTAATGCAAGTGGAGATAGTCTTTATATCTATTTGACAAATGTCAATGGAAATTATTCTGACCACGATATCATTGATATTTGGGCAGCAAATGGAAATGTTGAGTCACAGTTAATCTATCAAACCTATACCGATCACACCCAACATGCATCAGGGCGGGGAGGTATGAACTATCTAGATTTTAAACCCAACGGTAATCCTACTCAGTTGTCTGGAGATTGGGATTGGATGTGGTTCTTTTACGACTATGACCAAGGACAACAATCTACAGTAGATACGCTTACAGAGTGGACCAAGTGGCTCTGGAATGATGTCGGTATTCGTGGATTTCGAATGGATGCAGTGAAGCATTTTCCGGAGTCTTTTGTTGGTGAATTGATGAATGACCTGAATGGATCTTCCATCAATCCAGGAATGGTTGTTGGAGAGTTCTATGATTCTAATCCCAGTTTACTTAAGAATTGGGTAGATGATGTTCGATTTCATATGAACTCAAATGCAGATAATGCTATTGATATACGGGTTTTTGATTTTGCACTCAGACAGTCCCTTAAGGATGCTTGTGATGCCTTTGGATACGATTCTAGAAATGTATTCAACAGCGGATTAGTGGATGCTCAAGCTGCTTCAGGTTATAATGTCGTGACTTTTGTGAACAATCATGATTTCAGAGATGCGGGACAGTCCGTACAGAATGACCCGATGTTGGCCTATGCTTATATGCTTACCAATAATCAAGTAGGTGTCCCATGTGTGTACTATCCGGATTATTATGGCGTATCCAGACCAAATGCACCAACAGTTAATTTAAAGTCTGAGATCGATCAATTGATGGCTATACATCAAAATCATATTGTAAACTCGTCTACAGTACATTACTTGAATCGTTTTGGTACGCCTTATAGTTCTTTCTATGTTTCACAAAATGCACAAGCGAATACCTCATTGATTTATCAGTTGACGGATAATCCTAATGGGCAAGATGTTCTTGTCGCAATTAATTTTGCAGGGGAGGAGCTTGATGTTTATCACGAGATTGATATGACCAATGTCAATGATAGTGCCCCAACTTTTACACTAATGAATGGAGTTGATGAAGGGGAATTTGAAACCATCACAGCTAATGACGAATTACATATTGTTATACCGGCTAGATCCTATATGGTCTATCTAGAAGATAATGTATCCAGAGCTCCACTTCCAGTAGAGTTATTAAATTTTGATGGAACATTAGCAGATGGAAAAGTTTCATTGACATGGAATGTAGCGCTGGAGATTGAAGTACAGAATTATGAGGTTCAGCGATCAAAAGATGGCAGCGATTTTTCTTCAATCACTTCAATCAATGCCTTAGGAGATAATTCAATTTATTCAGCTTTGGATGATGGTCTTGAATCTGTAAAGGGTAATGTATATTATAGGCTAAAAATTAATGATTTGGATGGATCTTTTCAGTATTCCGATCAAATTCAGTTTGACTTGGGAAATGACCTTAATGATTTGACTTTATATCCTTCCTTAGCTATAGATAAGATTAGTTTAAAGTCCGCTTCGAAAGAGTTTGTTTCTATCGAGATTTTGAATACGAATGGTGTTGTAGTATTTAAATCAGATTTACAAAGGTTGACCAGTGAAATTGACATAGATACCTCAGAACTTGAACCTGGTATCTATCAGTTGAAGGTTAGTAGTGATCATGGCGACTATGTAGTTCGATCTTTCGTAAAGCATTAATAAAAAAAGGACTCCTAAGTCAGGAGTCCTTTTTTTATACAATATCGTATGCTGAAATGTATGTTGGTCTTTCTTTCAATAATTGCTCTGTTTTGGAGCTTATTTTTTCTGACCTTACATAAAGGCTTGCAGGCTTAAAATTAAGGACTCTTTTCAAAATCCCCATCTTTTTGATTTTAGATAATCGTTGTAAGAGTGGACTTTGAGTGTCGAACCAAAACATGGCTATCGAAGTCCTATATTCGTAACAAACACCCTCGATTAGCTGGGTTAGTTTCTGTTCGTGGCCATCTCTGACGATAATCCCTTCGCAAGCCAAAAATTTAAACTCGTCTGGGTTCATATGTCTCTTGAAAAAACTGATCTTAGGTAAAAAATTGAGTAAAAACTTACCATAGACACCTGGCAGATTTAGGATTTTCCAAGTGGTTGGCCTTACTTTAATTCCGGCAATTAATTGTCCGTCTTCCTCGAGTATCCAATAATCCTCCTTCAGGTTAATAAGATTAGGGTGATAAAGACTGTGCTCAGAATACTCTTTGTACAAGTATTCTCTAGCCTCTTCTTTTAACCCTGAATCTTCTAGTCTTCTTACGTTGGTTTGTTTTTTACAGGAAAAATTACTGTAGGCTGTTGTCTTGAATTTGCGGTAAGGTTTAAATCCGTTACTTTCTACAAGATTTGCTGATCGTTCATTATGGCTGTCCACAAAGGCATACATGATATAGTCCGATGAAGAGGGGATTGAATTGCCTTTTATCTTGCTGCTGTCCTCAAAGAAAGAGGATACAAGGGCCTTCGTTCTGTTGTTCTTTCGGCTTTTATTTTGTCTTTTCGACTTGTGATTATTTTCATCTCGCATCAATCCTTTTATAGAAAGGTAGCGGATATAATCGGTGGCCAGTGGATGGAAATTGTCGTGTTCGAAAATTCTTCGGCTAAGCGCTATGGTACCAATTGTTCTGCCTCTCAAATTAAGACATAAGAACTGGGTGTTTTCAAGCGTATCTATCTTGTCGTTTATATTGGAAAGCTTGTATTGGATTCCTCCTGGTGTTCCAAGAGTCGTTTGATTTAATAGAGCTCGAACATCCTCATTGGCTTTGTTTTCGAGCTTCAATTCTATGGCCATAATCAACTGTGTATTTATCCTGAGTTATAGCTTGCAATTTAGAAAAAAAAAAAGGGAGACTAAAAGTAAAGCCTCCCTTTTTATATAATTTTGATTATTTGTCGAGCATGGATTGCAGACTTGCAAAATGTGCTTTGTTTATAGAATTAGATGACTTTTTCTCTAATTTTTTTACTGTGGACTCAAGATCATTCAAGTGTGCTAGTAGGATAGATTTTACATCTTGATTTGCTTTAGATTCTTTTGTTGTTAATTGATGTAATTGACTGATGAACTGTGCTTGAATATTTCTTTCCAGTTTATCTGGATTATTTATATTGAACAAGCCCTCAGAAAGGCCAAGTATCATATTTTCTAGGCTATAACCAGATTCATTTTGATAGTCCGTCATCCTATTTAATCTGGAGCTTGATAATATCCTATTCAAGCCTCTGCTTTGCATAGCACTTACCTTATTGTGCAGCGTTGCCTTACTTAGCTTAGTAGCAATTTCTTCATTGAGTAACCACTGTGGTGTATTGAAAATGTTGTCTATGAAAAAGTTTAAAGCTGCCTTTTGCCTTTGGGCCGAGACAGCCACATATACAGCTCCCTTCTGATCCATTGATTTGTTGTACTCATAGACTCCTCCAATATTAGTCGCTACGTGGCCACAATACCTATTCAATTGATTGACTACTTGAGTGTACAGTTCTTCTAGTTCATCATAATTTCTTGCATTTTTGAATGCAAAAGCTTCTAGTTCGGGAACAATTCTTTGGAGGTTTTTAAGGCCTAATTCTGATGCGTAAATTGCATTGTCACCAAGGTCTTCTGTTTGTGCGCTTGGGTCAATTCTATTTGCAAAGCCAAACCTATATACTGGATTATCCGCCTTTTCTTTTATCCATTCATTAATAACAGATCTCTCTTCTTCTGGTGATTTTGCAGCCGGAATCAACTTGTATCCAAATTCAATAGACCAATTATCATATTCACCAATTCTAGGATAAAAATTAGTTATATTATCCTCTGGTTGAGCAACGTAATTGAATCGAGCATAGTCCATAATGGAAGGTGCTGTTCCATGTGTTGCAGTAAAACTTTGCGAGCGAAGTGAATCTACTGGATAGGCTGAACTCGATCCCATATTATGCGGTAAACCAAGGGTATGACCTACCTCATGAGCTGCAACAAATCGGATAAGTTCACCCATTACTTCATCTGTGAATTTTGCATTCTGCGCTTCAGGGTTGACAGCTGCTGTTTGTATCAAATACCAATTCCTCAATAACTTCATGACGTTGTGATACCATATAATGTCAGACTCAAGTATTTCTCCTGTTCGCGGATCGTGTACATGTGGTCCCATAGCGTTTTGTATGTCTGTTGCAACATATCGGATTACAGAATATCTAACATCTTCAGGTGACCAAAGAGGATCTTCAGATTTTGAAGGAGCTTCTTTCGCCAAAATAGCATTTTTGAATCCTGCGTATTCAAAAGCTGATTGCCAATCTTCTACACCTTGCTTGAGGTATTTTACCCATTGCTTTGGCGTTGCCGGATCGATGTAGTACACAATCGGTTTGATTGGTTCAACCAATTCCCCTCTGGCGTAGGCATCCATATCCTTTGGCTCAAGTCGCCACTTTGTAATCAGTCTCTTGCTTTCTGCACGGTGTGCATCCATACTATAGTCTGTCTGACTAAGGCTGAAATAACTCACTCTCTTGTCATACAACCTAGGCATCATTTTGTCCTTTGGTAGTTGTATGAACGATTGATTCATTTCTACAGACAGAGTTCCTGTGATTTGATTGTCAGGAAGTTTGTTGCCTGTATAGGTAAGTATATGGGATACTTCTGTATTAGATGGAAATGATTTAGTTTCAGTAACCATAGAACGGTCACTATCCAAACGGTTGATTCCAAATCGCTTTTTGTCTGATCCACTTAATACACCGATCATGGAAATGTCTTTGGTGAAAAGTGGAGTTACATTAATAAGATAAGAGGTGCTATCCTTGTTGGTGGCCTTTATAGGGAAGCTTAAGATGATAGGCTCAAAATTGTTGTTTACAACACTTTGGTAAATAGGGTCCTCTTCATTGGCAATAGCATTATATGATACAGACCTTAGGAGTATTTTGTTTCCATGTTTTTGCCATCGAATAACTTGCTGAGGTCTGCTTCTCATTCCTGCACCTCCAAAATTCAAGCCCTTAACATGTCCTTTTATCCTAGAGACAATAAGGATTTCTTCTTCTAGTAAGGATTTATCAATCTCAAAATAAAGCTTTTCAGATTCTTGGTATAAATTGAATAAACCTTCTTTTTTTTCAACATCTCCTTCAAAGAAATCACCTATAGTTTTAGATTTAGTTTCTTTTGAATTCGTATTTTCTTTCTTTTCATCTGCTGAATCTTGTGCAAAGAAGAATCCAGGAAGAATCAACAGGAGTAAAATCAGCGTGTTCTTTTTTTTCATACAAATAATAATTTTATCTATTTTGGTTCAAAATATAGACTCTATCTTAGCAAAATAAAGAATCAGATGAATTTGACAAAAATCTGTTGACTATTCCTTAGGTTACGATTTTTGAAGCATCTTTATATGAATAGATCATTTATGATTAAAATGATACGTTTTTTAAAAAAGGAATGGTATATAATCCTTATCCTTTTAGTAAGTGTATTTCCTGTTTTTCTGTATCTGGGTAATCTACCCTTTTCGTCTTGGGATGAGTCTTTATTTGCCATGCGCGCTTATCATATTCTTGAACGAGGAGACCTATTGTTCAACTTTCTTGAATTTGATTCTTATAAGGATCATTCAAATAGGAAACCGTTTTTAACCAGCTTGCTACAGGTAGGTTTTTGGAAATTGTTTGGGATTAGTGAACTTAATCTTCGAGTTCCAGTGAGTTTGGCTTTTCTCACACTTCTATGCATCCCGAGTTTTTTGAGGGAAAGACTTCATTTAGATCGAATTCATGTTTGGTGTTTTGCCCTACTTTTACTTACCTCGGGTTCGATGATTAGGAATCATGTGGTTCGAACGGGGGACCAAGATGTGTTTGTTTGTTTGTACATGTTTTTGGCTGCCCTCTTCTTTTATTTATATCTAAATCAGCCAACCGTAGATAAAAAAAAATATCTGAACTTGGTGGTACTATTTACATTTTGCACCCTGTACACCAAGACTATTTTTGCATTTATGTTTTTCCCTGGATTTCTTCTATATGCTATATATAAAAGAAGATTAAAGGATTTACTAAGTGATAGGCGTGTCTATTTGCTTGGAGGTATTTTGCTTTTAAGCTTTATAGGCTATAATCTGTATATGAATAGCCGAAATCCTTTTTTTATCGAAGGATTTTTGAATCATGCACTTGGAAGGTACGGAACCGTAGTTGATGGTCAAGAGTATAAGGGTTTTAGCTATTATTGGATGGGTATTTATGAAAAGAGTTTTTCTTATTTAATATACTTTTTAGCCTTGAGTCCGATATTGTTTATAGCCAAAAAAGGGTATAAACATCGAGATTTACAAATCTATTCATGGATCATTGCCGTGAGTTTTATTTTTATAGTCAGTCTTTCAAAGACCAAGACATTTTGGTATGTAATTCCAGCTCTTCCTTTTATTGCCCTTCTTGTTGCATTAAATATTGAGTTCTTATTTAGTGCACTATATAGAATGTTTTCTTTGCAGCGAAAAGGCCTTGTTTATACGCTTTTAATATCTTGTTTGTTTATTCCTTCCTACATGGATGTTATGGCAAAAGTTATTGAACATAAATATATGCCATATTATGATTTTGAGATGGAAGGTGCCATGATTAGAAGGCTTGAAGCTAGTTTACCTAAAGTAAAGGATTATACTATTTTGATAAAACGAGAGAACCCTCAGACCTCTTTGTACACGAGTTGGTTTAATGAGCAAAAAAAATATAAATTGAAAATAGATATTTATCCAATTGAAAATTACAAAGCGGGGCAGTGTGTACTCAGTTGTAATTATAACCTTAGTGAAACGATCAGAAAAAAATATAATTACAAGGCTTTGAGTGATTGGAAAAGCTGTCATCTAATGCAGATAGAGTCAATTCGTTAGCTTTCAATTTTATTAGTTGTCGATTTTTAGACAATTGTTGTTAAACAAAAAGTAACAATTAATTGTATAATTGAATGTTATGAAAACATTTTACCTTTTATCAAGTTTATTTGCAATAATCCTATTTGTGTCTTGTAGTCCAGATATTGAACCTGCAACCTTTAGTAAGGATGATCTTTTGCGAACACAGATAAATTCAGTTACCTCCTCAGGTGGTTTAGAGAGTCTTATCTTACCTTCTAGTCTAAATGGCTTACCGCAAGATCCGAACAACCCAATTACTCAAGATAAAGTGGAACTCGGTAGATTGTTGTTTCATGAAACAGCCTTCGCTACTAAGAACCTCTTTCAAGAGACAGAGGGTACTTATTCATGTGCAACTTGTCATCATTCTAAAGCTGGTTTTCATTCTGGTAATATTCAGGGAATAGGTGAAGGTGGTTTTGGTTTTGGCTTTCAAGGAGAGGAAAGGGTTCCGGATAAACTTTACAATCCATTGAATATGGATATTCAACCTATGAGATCACCTACTATCCTAAATAGTGCTTATCAAGAATTGATGCTTTGGAATGGCCAATTTGGTGCTGATGGTGCTAACGTTGGAACAGAAGCCCAGTGGTTTGAAGATACACCAAGAGCAGTGAACTTTCTTGGATTTTCGGGAGTAGAAACTCAAGCTATCGCAGCTATTAAAGTGCATAGGATGGATTTCAATAAAGACTTACTTGAATCCGCTGGTTATCTAGCGTTGTTTGATGATGTATTTGCCTCTTATAGTCCATCTGAGCGGTATACAGATACTACAGCTGCACTTGCCATAGCTGCCTATGAACGTTCCGTAGTTGCCAGTCAGGCTCCCTTTCAGAAATGGTTACGTGGAGACCTTTTAGCTCTATCTGATGCCGAAAAAGATGGTGCATTATTGTTTTTTGGTAAAGCACAGTGTTATACCTGCCACAATGGACCCAATCTTGCAAACATGGATTTTGCGGCTCTTGGATTCAAAGACTTTGATGAGGACGATGTGTTTTTCATCCCAGCTGTCAATAATTCAGTACAGGGTAGAGCCTCTTTTACTGGTCAGGAAGAGGATATGTTTAAGTTTAAAATCCCACAATTATATAATCTCGTTGATAATGGCTTCTATGGTCATGGCTCAAGTTTTAGAAGTTTAAGGGCTGTTATTGAGTATAAAAATGCAGGGATTAAAGAAAATGATCTGGTTGATGATGTTTTCTTGGATAGTGGCTTTAGACCCTTGAACCTAAGTAGTGAAGAAATAGATAAATTAGAACGTTTTCTAAGTAACTCACTGTATGACCCAAATTTAGATCGCCATATCCCTCAGGATATCCTCTCTGGAAACTGCTTTCCTAATGCTGATCCTCAATCTGTAATAGATTTGGGCTGTAATTAGTTTAAAGTTTTATTTAGCTGGAGTATTTTATTGTTTTTCCTTTCTAATTGAAAACATAATCAACGTTTTAGGATACTGCAAGATCTATTAAGTGAAATTTAATCTTACATTAAGGATGTTTGAAAAGTCTCTTAATAAATAATAAATAATATGATTTGGACATATTATATTTATATTCATTTTAGCAAATGAATTATTAATTAAATTGCATTTTCTTAAATCTAAAATCACTAATTAGGAGTATTAAATAATCGAGAATGTACAGGCAAAAATTTAGGATTACTAGTCTTTTTTTTTTTGATTTTAGGTGGATTAAACTTA
>Ga0206130_10005471_pt1 | contig 15002 bp, 16 predicted proteins | sample Helgoland_Spring_9_FD_148637 | JGI IMG/M metagenome (GOLD analysis project Ga0206130, IMG submission 148637) | Pelagic subsurface seawater microbial communities from Kabeltonne, Helgoland, North Sea - Helgoland_Spring_Bloom_20160512_1 | ecosystem: Environmental > Aquatic > Marine > Epipelagic ... | reverse complement strand
GTAATTTTCATAATTTAGTTTATTTAGTTTGTTATTTATTTTGATTACGAATATATTATCTATATTAAGTCGTATTTAGTTTGTATAAAATTATATAATATATATATAAAATCCTATATACGAATAGGAAAAGACGGGGGCTGGCTTAAAAGATTGAATTTCGCAAAAGGGGGTAGGGCTATAGGGGGAGGGGGCTACACTTTCCTTCAATATTCACAATACCGAAAACTATGACATTAGCCTATTAATACTAATAAGTAACAGGCTAGTGTCACACTTTTAAAATAAGGCTATTATAATGTAACTATAATATAGTAAGTAAAAAGCTAAGATATGAAATGTAAACAATGCGGTAAGAAGCATAAGAAAAGCTGTAGCAAATGTAGTGGCATGTCCCACAATAAAGCTGCTAGAAAATCAGAGGGTTCTATACTAAGACAAAAGCTTAGAATGAAATTCGGTAGAAACAGAGCTAAAAAATAGATTATGAAAAGTAAAAAGAAATCACCTTGTTGGAAAGGGTATAAGATGGTGGGTCTTAAAATTAAAGGATCAAGAAAAGTACCTAACTGTGTGCCAAGTAAAAAAGTTAAAAAGAAATAATTATAAGTAAATATATATAAAGAACTTAAAAAAGAAAGCATGCCAGTATTTAAAAAAGCGAAAGCTAAGATAAAAGAAAAAGCAGCTAGCTATAAAGCTAAGAGATCTGCTAAGAAAGCTACTAAGGTGGCTAAGAAAACAGAGAACAAAGCCGTTAAGTCTATGGCTAAAGGTACTTACACTGCTAGAAAGATCACACCTGCTAAAGCAGCTCCAGTATCAAGAGCAAAAAAAGTTACCACTGCTAAGACTATCAAAAAAGTTAAAACCCAAAGAGGTACTGGTAATACTTATAAAGCAACTTGGGAAGCTAACAAAGGTGGAGTGCAAAAGAAATACAAATCATACGCTGACTTTAGAAAAGCTGCGGTAGCTTATAACTCTAGAAAAGATAGTAAAGGAGTTATGGCACCTAAGAAGAATACTAAAGCAGGACCTAAAAACAAGAAATAATAACAATAATAACCAAAACCAAAACAAATGACCTATTACTACTACAAAACCAGTACCCTGAATACTGGAAACCTAACTCTATCGGAAGAAAAGATCGCTGAATACAGACATTTAGCTGATAAAGCCAACTGGCGCATAACACAATTAGTAAATGGATACTACCAAACAGAAGTCAGTAACCCGAACGACTCAGAAAAGTGGGTTGACGTTACAAGAAGAGAGACACTCGATGGGGCTGAGGCTGCTATCGATGGCAGTATCCAACATTATGCCAAAAAACTGGAGTTCGCTAACGGACCCAAAGTCGTGAAGACTTTCAAATAAACATCGACAATTTAATTTAATTTAATACAATAAACATTATGGAATACAACTTACCAAGTGAATTGGTGAAGAACTTAGACTTCGGTGATGAAGCTAAAAACAGAGTCATCACCGGAGTTAATAAGTTAGCACTAGCCGTTAAATCCACACTGGGCGCATCAGGTAAATGCGTGATATACGAAGATGGACGAGGCAAACCGGTCATAACAAAAGACGGAGTAACCGTTGCAGAAAGCGTAGTCTTATTTGACCCGGTCGAGAATATGGGTGCTACACTCATTAAAGAAGCAGCTCGCAATACAGTAAAGGAAGCAGGTGATGGTACAACCACTGCTACAGTATTAGCTGAAGCGCTTATTAAATCTATAAATTCTGCCGTCGCTGCAGGATTATCAATCAGAGAAATAAAAGATGGGGTTAATGTTTGCTTAGATGAGGTTTTATCTATGTTAGATGAGATGTCTGTTGACGTTGAGGGTGACATGTTAAAATCTGTTGCAGCAATATCATGTAACAACGATGAAGAACTTGGAGTTATTATAGCCGAAGCTTACGAAAGAGTAGGTAAGCACGGTGTTGTTCTAATGGAGGAGAGTGAATCTGAAGATACTTACGTAGATGTTGTAGATGGAGCTCAGATAGATTGTGGTATCACATCCCCACACTTCATTACAAACACAGAGAAGCACTTAGCAGAATTAGACAACCCATATGTCCTTACAGTGTCTTCGGAGATCCCTAACATACGTAAGATTCAATCTGTATTAGAACATGTTATAAAGAGTAATCGTTCATTACTTATAGTAGCTCAGGTAGCTCAGCAAGTTAAGTCTGCTTTGCTCATGAACAAAGTTAAGGGTAATATTAAGGTCAACATAATCGACCCACCTGGTTTCGGTCCTACACGTAAGGACGCTATGGAAGACTTAGCAATACTTACAGGTTCTACAGTAATCAATGAAGAACTAGGAGACGACCTGGATTTGATAACACCTGAGCATTTAGGTGAAGCTGAGTTTGCTGTTACTGATGACAAATCTACTGTTATAACTTTAGATGAAGTAACTGAGGATGTTGAAGCTAGAATAGAAGAGTTAGATAAACAAATAACCACTGAACAAAATGGGTTTATCAAGAAGAAGCTAGAACAAAGGCTTGCTACCTTATCTGGTAGTGTTGGTATTGTAAAGGTGGGGGCTAGTTCTAAGGTAGAGCTTAAAGAAAAGAAAGATAGAGTTGAGGATGCTATATATGCTACCAAAGCTGCGTTGCAAGAAGGTATAGTACCTGGAGGGGGCGTAGCACTCCTTGATGTCTCAGAAAAAATTTCTTCCGTTAACACGGGATCTGAAGTACTTGCAGAAGCATTGAAAGCTCCTTTCATCACTATACTAGGTAATGCTGGACTAGATCCTCAGACTTCTGTAGGTGAAGGGCTTGGTATCAACGTTATAACAGGTGAAACAGTCGATATGATTAACGTAGGTATAATAGATCCGGTTTTGGTTACAAAATCGGCACTGAAAAACGCGGTGAGTGTAGCTTTAACTGTTATGTCCGCAGATTGTGTAATCTCAAATGTAAGGTTAAATGAAGGCAATTAATGATTATGTGGTCATAAAGACTATAAAAGAACAGAGAAAAGTCGGTGGGTTATTGCTCACTGACACCACTGACTCGGATAATAGATATAAGAAAGCTGAAGTAGTTTCTGCAGGTGATCAAGCCGGTATCATAAACGAAGGCATGGTTATCATGTACGATAAACACGCTGGTCACGATGTCAGGTATGAAGAGGTTATGTACAGAGTTATTAAGCTAAGAGATATTGTTCTGGTAGAATGAGAATAACAGCAGATGATTTAAAAGAAATAAATCTACTTAAGTATTACCGAGTGGTTAGAAAATGGGCGTGCAATCAAAACGATTTAAAAGATGCTGACCTAGAACTACTAATATATTTAAACTGCTTGAGTAGATTTACTAGAGACGAATTTATAAATGGTATATACGCTTACTCTTGGGATAAGAAAAGATGGGATAGGCTTAGAGATCAAGGTTGGATAGATGTGTGGAGACATCGTAACAGAACCACTATTAAGTACTCTATATTTAAAACCTCTCAAAGATGTAATATGCTAATAAGTAGAATTTACAGGATACTATTAGGGGAGGAAGATATACCAATGACAGCAAGTAATAAATACTATAACAACAAGTCGTACACAGACAAGGTTATGAACAAGGTTATAGATGATATGATAAAAGACCCAAACAGATAATTATGGTAGGAAAATTAATAGGTGGACTATTCGGTAAGATCGTAGACAATGCTGAAGGCATACTCGACAAGGTAGTAACCACAGACAAGGAAAGAGATCAGGCTAAGCTTGAACTAAAGAAGATACTCCTAGAAGCAGAGAAAGAAGCTTTTGCTAAGGAAGTAGAAGACAGGCAAGGTGCTAGAAGCTTATACCAAGACGATGCAATAATACAGAAAGTGCTAGCTATACTATTTACTGTGGCTTACTTCGGTATAACCTACGTAATGTTTAAGTACTTCGTGATGAACACTCTAGAACTTAGCGATTATGAGATAGGTTTTATAAGTTCAGCATTTGGTGCTATGAGTGCAAAAGTAAATACGATAGTTGATTTCTTCTTTGGAGGTTCGGCTAAAGGAAATAACAATAACAATTAAATAAATTAAAATGGCTAAGAAAAACAAAGTGGTAGATTTAAAACCAAAAGCAGAGAATATATCAAAACAACATTTAACAGAGCTTCAAGAAGTCGTAAGTGCTGTTAACAAATTACATTTTGAAATAGGTAAGGTAGAATCTACCAAGCATAGCTTGCTACATAGGCTTGCGGTTACTCAAGACTCCATAACACTTTTGCAGGATACTCTAGAGAAAGAATACGGTACTAGTGATGTTGATATATCTACTGGTGCTATAAACCACCCTAAAAATGCAGAGTAGTGTTATAAGAAAAATTACTATAGGTAAGGATTACAAGAACGATTCAATGCACTACGCAGTTGGTCAGAACGTTTACGGTGGTCATACTATATGTAACATAATAGAGGAGGAAGACAAGTACTCGATCTATATAGAGAAAGGTGATATAGTTATACCTTGGAAAGACTTTAATAAGAACATGGCAGTTTCTGTTGAATACGATTTAGAATATTAATGAGACCAATACTAGACTTTATAGTAAAACCAATAGGAGATAGATACAATAACTCAGTTAAGGTAGGAGAAAAGAGTTTGATATTGAATACAGAGATATTCAACCACTCGTATATAAACCGAAGAGCTGAGGTTGTATCTACGCCTATGCACAACCCATTGAACATACAAGTAGGTGACGAGCTAATAATTCACCACAACGTATTCAGGCGTTGGCATAATATGAAGGGTGTTGAAAAAAATGGTAGAGGATTCCTGAAAGAAGGTGAGTTTCTATTACAGAACGATCAATTCTTTATGTACGGTAAGCCTAGTGATAGAAAGGTTGTACCTGGGTTTACTTTTATAAAACCATTAAAAAGTAAAGATAAGTTTAGTAGTGACGATGAAATACCTTTAATAGGTATAGTTAAGCATTCACACACTTTTGACAAAGGAGCTTTAGTTGGTTTCTCACCTGGTGATGAGTTTGAATTCGTGGTAGATGGTGAAAGGTTGTATAGAGTAATGGATAGATTTATAAACGTAGAGTATGAATATAAAGGAGACGAAGAAGAGTATAATCCAAGCTGGACATAGAGCTGTTGAAGAGCTTATTAAAGTTGCTAAAGAAGCTATTGTTGATAGTGGTGATGACATCACAGCTGATAGGCTTAAGAACGCTGCAGCAACGAAGAAACTCGCGATATTTGATGCGTTCGAAATTCTTAATAGAATACAAGAAGAAGAAGAGATGCTAGGTGAGAAGAAGGTTTCTGAAAGTAAAGCAAGTTTTAAAGGGTTCGCAGAAGGGAGGTCTAAATGAAATACGATCAGAGCTTAGTAAAAATAATAGAACCAGTAAGGTTAAATACTTTAAATAGATTAAATAAGTCTAAAGGTTGGAAGCATGGCTATAACAAAGAACATGACTTTGTAGTAATATCTAAGACTGGTAAAATAGGTGAGGTGCTAGAAATACAAGGCTTAAGAATAGCCTTGCCTCTAGCGCCTAAATCTGTTTACTCTAGAAGTAAGAACCAGAAAGATCAGAAGTGGGAGAAGTTTGAAGAGAATCCTATAATAAAGAAAATAAAAACAGTATTCGACTGGCAGAACCAGCCTGAGAGTTTCAAAGAAGAGCATTACGCTTATATAGACGAAGAGTTTAACAGAAGAGACAATGGGTTTTGGTTTATGAATAATGGTAAGCCAACTTACTTAACAGGTAGTTACTATATGTATCTTCAATGGAGTAAGATAGATGTTGGTGCTCCTGATTTTAGAGAGGCTAACAGGTTGTTCTTCTTATTCTGGGAAGCATGTAAGGCAGATAACCGTTGCTATGGTATGTGCTATTTAAAGAATCGTCGTTCTGGTTTTTCGTTTATGAGCTCGGCTGAAACCGTTAACTTAGCTACGCTAGCAAGTGATAGTAGATTTGGGATCTTATCTAAATCCGGTGGTGATGCTAAGAAGATGTTTACTGATAAAGTAGTACCTATTAGTTTTAATTACCCTTTCTTTTTCAAGCCAATTCAAGATGGTATGGATAGACCTAAGTCTGAATTAGCGTATAGAGTACCTGCAAAAAAGTTTACCCGCAGGAAGATGAGAGAAAGAGAAGAGATAGACGATATACAAGGACTTGATACTACTATTGACTGGAAGAACACTGGTGATAACAGTTACGATGGTGAGAAGCTAGCACTGCTAGTGCACGATGAAAGTGGTAAGTGGGAGAAGCCAGACAATATAAAGAATAACTGGAGAGTAACTAAAACCTGTTTAAGGTTAGGTAGTAGGATTATAGGTAAGTGTATGATGGGCTCAACTTCTAACGCGTTAGATAAAGGTGGTCAAAACTTCAAGGACTTGTATACAGACTCTGACGTTAGCAAAAGAAATAAAAATGGTCAGACTAAATCTGGCTTATACTCTATGTTCATACCTATGGAGTGGAATTACGAAGGGTTTATTGATGAACACGGTATGCCTGTGTTTAACGATCCAACTACAGAGGTTGTAGATCCTAGAGGTGATATTATAGATTACGGTGTTGTTGATCACTGGGAGAATGAAGTTGATGGTCTTAGAGATGATCAAGATGCATTGAACGAATTTTACCGTCAATTCCCAAGGACAGAAGAGCATGCGTTTAGAGACGAAACTAAATCTAGCTTGTTTAACTTAATGAAGATATACGAGCAAATAGATTACAATGAAGGTAATAGAAATTCATCCGTAACAACTAGAGGAAACTTCCAATGGGAGAACGGAGTTAAAGATACTAAGGTACATTTTAATCCGGACCCTAATGGTAGGTTTGAAGTTAGCTGGGTTCCTAATGGTAGATCGCAGAACAACGTTGTAATAAAAAACGGTGTTAAATACCCAGGTAACGAGCACATGGGTGCGTTTGGTTGTGATAGCTATGATATATCAGGAACAGTAGATGGTAAAGGATCCAAAGGAGCTTTACACGGTTTAACAAAGTTCAGTATGGAAGATGCTCCAGCTAATACTTTTTTCTTAGAGTATTTAGCTAGACCTCAGACTGCTGAGATATTCTTTGAGGACGTTCTAATGGCATTAGTATTTTACGGGATGCCAATACTCGCAGAGAACAATAAACCTCGTCTATTGTATTATTTACGTAGAAGAGGTTATAGAGGTTTTAGTATGAACAGGCCAGACAAGATATGGAACAAGCTTTCAGTGGCTGAAAAAGAAGTGGGTGGTATACCTAACTCAAGTGAAGATATTAAGCAAGCTCATGCTGCAGCTATTGAAATGTACATCAACGATCATGTAGGTATGTGCGAAGATGGTACTTACGGTACTATGTATTTTAACACTACGCTGAATGATTGGTCTAAGTTTGATATAAATAAAAGGACAAAGTTCGATGCTTCTATAAGCTCCGGTCTAGCGATCATGGCTTGCAATAGACATCTATATAAACCAAACCCAGAGACTAAAAGACAACCCTTAAATATTATGGTATCGAAATACAGTAACAATGGATTTAACTCAAAAATAATTAAACGGTGATATGGCAGAGTCTGTTATAAACTTCCCGTCGCAAGCGGTAAGCGATTTAGAAAAAATGTCTCAAGACTATGGTCTGAGAGTTGCTAAGGCTATTCAGTCAGAATGGTTCAATGGCATTAACAATAGATACCATGATAACAATAATAATTTTCACAAATTAAGATTATATGCTAGAGGTGAGCAACCTATAGAGAAGTATAAGAACGAACTTTCAATAAACGGTGACCTTAGCTACTTAAACCTAGACTGGAAGCCCGTACCTATTATATCTAAATTTGTAGATATAGTGGTTAACGGTATGTCTCAAAGGTCTTATGAAATAAATGCTTTCTCTCAAGACAGTCATGGTGTGAGCAAAAGAACTGAGTACATGGAGTCTATGCTTAGAGATATGAGATCTGCCGAGTATAACGACACTGTAAAATCTCAGATGGGTATAGACCTTTACGAGAACAAGAAGGAAACATTACCTGACACAGAAGAAGAGTTAGCATTACATATGCAGCTTAGCTACAAGCAGTCTGTGGAAATAGCAGAAGAGCAAGCTATAAACACTTTACTAGAAGGCTGTAACTACGATCTTATAAAGCGTAGAGCTATATATGATTTAGTAACTATAGGTATAGGTGCTACTAAGACTACGTTTAACTACGGTGACGGGGCTAAAGTAGAGTACGTAGATCCTTGTAACCTAATATACTCTCACACTGACTCACCTTACTTTGATGATATATACTACGTAGGTGAAGTTAAGCAGATACCAATAAATGAGTTAGTTAAAGAGTTTCCTAACTTAACTGAGTCTGAAATAGAAGAGATAGTTGAAGGACCTAGAGATATAACAAACAATAGAACTGATTACGATAGAAACAAAGTTGACGTACTTTACTTTAATTACAAGACGCACGCTAACAATGTTTACAAGTTAAAGAAAACTGGAACAGGTGCTGATAAGGTTATACCTAAAGACGACACGTTTAACCCACCGTCTGATATGGATGGTGAGTTCAGTAGATTAGATAGAGTGGTCGAGTGCTTATACGAAGGTGTATATGTTTTAGGTTCTAACAAATTATTAAAGTGGGAGATGGCTAGCAATATGATGCGGTCTAAGTCCGACTTTGGTAAAGTTAAAATGAATTACAACATCGTAGCTCCTAGAGTTTACGACGGTAGAATACAATCACTAGTCAATAGAATAACTGGGTTTGCTGATATGATTCAGCTGACTCACTTAAAGCTACAGCAAGTACTAAACAGAATGGTACCTGATGGTGTTTACTTAGACGCTGATGGTTTAGCTGAAGTAGATCTTGGTAATGGAACTAACTACAATCCACAAGAAGCTTTAAACATGTTCTTCCAAACAGGTTCTGTTATAGGTAGGTCATTTACTTCTGAAGGTGATATGAACCCAGGTAAAGTGCCTATTCAGCAAATACAAAGCGGTAGTGGTGGTAACAAGATACAGAGCTTAATAACTACGTACAACTACTACATGCAAATGATTAGAGACGTCACTGGTTTAAATGAAGCTAGAGATGGTTCCACTCCAGATAAAAACGCTCTGGTTGGTATACAGAAAATGGCTGCAGCAAACTCTAATACAGCTACAAGACATATACTACAGTCCATGATGTACCTAACTTCTGAAGTGGCTGAGTCACTTTCACTAAGAGTTTCTGACATCGTAGAGTATTCACCTACTAAGGAAGCTTTCATTAGAGCTATAGGTTCTCACAACGTAGCTACGCTTGAAGAGATTAAAGACCTTCACTTGTATGACTTTGGTATATTTATAGAACTAATGCCAGATGATGAAGAACGTCAGATGTTAGAAAACAATATACAAGTTGCGTTAGGCCAAGGGTTAATAGAACTAGACGATGCTATAGATCTTAGAGATGTTAGAAACATAAAGTTAGCTAATCAACTACTAAAGGTTAAGCGTAAGAAGAAAGCTGAGAGAGACCAGCAAATGCAACAGCAAAACATACAAGCTCAATCACAGGCTAACCAACAAGCACAGGCAGCGGCAGCTCAAGCAGAGGTTCAAAAGAACCAAGCTAAGACTCAGTCTGAAGCGCAGCTAGAACAGACTAAGAACGAGCTTAAGATGCAGTACTTAGAAAGAGAAGCTGAAGTTAAGAAAGAGCTAATGAGGTTAGAGTACGAGTTGAGCATGGGTCTTAAAGGAGCTGAAGATGATAGAAAGGATGTAAGAGAAGATAAAAAACTAGAAACACAAAAACAAATAAAGCAAGGTGAAACCGTTAAAAAGTTTGAATCGTCAGGTAATGATGTATTAACAGGTGGAGCTGGTATGAGTAAATTTGGAATGTAATACCTTTCACTAATTATTTTATAAAATTATATTATGGATAACGTAACAAAAGTAAACCTAGGTTCTAGTAATAACGAAGAGCCAGAAGTCTACAAAGTAGACTTAACTAAACCACCAGTGAGTGAAACTGAAGAAGCAACAACTAACCCAACAGGAGTGGTGGGAGGCGATGAAAATGCCGGACCCACAGAAGAACAAGAAGAAGTACAGCCGCAAGCAGAAGTACAAGAAGCAGAAGCACCAGTACTAGAGGAAGTAGTTGATCAAGTTGTAGAAGAGAAAGTAGAAGCTGTAACCGAAGCTGTCGAAGAAGTTATTGCAGAAGCTAAAGAAGCTGGTAAAGCATTACCTGAGGGCATACAAAAGCTAGTTGACTTCATGGCTGATACTGGAGGTGATATAAACGACTACGTTAGATTAAACACTGACGTTAGCAAGTTAGATCCAACAGATGCTCTAGACGAATACTACAAGCAGTCTAAACCACATTTATCTGTAGAAGAAAGAAGCTTTCTGTTAGAAGAAAAGTTTGGGTTTGACGAAGATGTAGATTCAGATAGAGACATTAAGAGAAAGAAGATAGCTCTAAAAGAAGAGGTAGCGAACGCTAGGAAGCATTTAGAGAAACAAAAAGACAAGTACTATAATGAGATCAAGGCTGGAAGCAACCTATCAACGGAGCAGCAAGAGGCTATAGATTTTTTCAATAGATACAATAAAGATTCTGCAGTACAAAAAGAAACTACAGAAGCTACAACAAAAGCATTCAGACAACGTACAGATACTGTATTCGGAGAAGAGTTCAAAGGTTTTGATTTCAATGTCGGAGACAAAAAGTTTAGGTACAATGTTAAGAATAAAACCGAGGTCAAAGAAACTCAAAGCGACTTAAGTAATTTTGTCAACAAGTTTGTTGGTGAAGATAATACTATACAGGACGCAGCGGGTTATCACAAATCCTTATTTGCAGCTATGAACGCTGATGCTTTAGCTCAACATTTTTATGAGCAAGGAAAAGCAGATGCAATCAAAGGAGCTGTAGCTCAAGGTAAGAACGTTAACACTGAAGCTAGACAAACTCACGGCGAGGCGCAAGTGGGTGGAGTTAAGTACAAAGTTCTGGGTGATTCATCGAGTGACTTCAAACTTAGAATTAAAAACAAACGCTAATTTAAATTAAGAAAACATGGCAATTAATCAAAACGCCCCAGTAGGTACTCCTGCTCCGGGCAAGCAAGCGTTAGCTAGCAATTATTTAGATTTTACAGGTACTACTGATGCTACCTGGGCACAACAGTACTTACCAGACCTTATGGAGAAAGAGGCTGAAGTATTTGGTAACCGAACGGTATCTGGATTTTTAGAGCAAGTTGGAGCTGAGGAAGCTTCCGCTTCTGATCAAGTAGTTTGGTCTGAGCAAGGTCGTTTACACTTATCTTACGCAGGTACTTTAGCTGGTGCTGCTTCTGGTACTGGTGTAGCCAATGGTATAGTAGCTTTACCTGCCGGGCATGGTCTTAGAGTGGGTGATACAGTTGTAGTATCTCACGCTGTTAACAATAAAACTGCTGCATGTGTAGTTTCTGCTATTGAGACTCAAGTAGCTGGTACTTCTGCCGTAGGTGGAGCTATTACTTTATCTGCTAACAATGTGCACTTAGTTCCCTTTGTAGGTACTTCAGCTTACGTAGCTTTAGGTGTAACTGGCACTGATGGTGATGGTGATGCTGTAACTTTATTCGTTTATGGTTCCGCTGCTGCTAAAGGCTCTGTTGGTAGAGCTGAAGCTGTTGAACCTGAGTTTAAGTCTTACGGAAACAATATGGCTATCTTGAAAGATAAGTACGAAGTTTCTGGTTCTGACGCATCTCAAATTGGTTGGGTTGAAGTTTCAGGTGAAGAAGGTCAATCAGGTTACATGTGGTACTTAAAGGCTGCAGGTGACACTAAAGTTCGTTTTGCTGATTACTGCGAAATGACTATGATCGAATCTGAGGTTTCTACTAACGCTGAGCTTATCGCTGGTAAATTAGGTGGTACTCAAGGTTTGTTTGCTGCTGTTAGAGAAAGAGGTATTATTGCTGATGGTTTCGCAGCTTCGAACACATTAGACGATTTTGACCTTATTCTTAAAGAATTTGACAAGCAAGGTGCTATTGAAGAGAACATGATGTTCTTGAATAGAGATCAGTCTTTACAGATCGATGATATGTTGGGTGGTCAAATAAACACAGCTGCAGGTAATTCTTACGGTGTATTTGACAACAGTGCTGATATGGCGTTGAACTTAGGTTTCTCTGGATTCAGAAGAGGTTCTTATGACTTCTACAAGTCTGACTGGAAGTACTTAAATGATTCATCTACTAGAGGTAATGTTGGTTCTGCTAACGCTTATAGAACTGCTGGTATTATAGTTCCTGCAGGTACTAGCTCGGTTTACGACCAAGCTATGGGTAAAAACATCAGACGTCCGTTCTTGCATGTTCGTTACAGAGCGGCAGGTATGGAAGATCGCCGTTTCAAAACTTGGACTACAGGTTCGGTTGGAGCAGCTACTTCAGATTTAGATGCAATGGAAATGCATTTCTTATCTGAAAGATGTTTAGTAACTCAAGGTGCTAATAATTTCTGTTTATTAGAAACTAACGCATAGTGAATTATATTTAGAATGTTGAGGGGTTCAGGCCCTTCAACTTTCTTTTTTTTATTAATTTTTATTTTATTATATCATGGCTAAGAAGCAAATTGCAACAAAACCAAAAGCTACTAAGGTAGTGGAACCAGAAATTAAAGCAGCTAACAAGATGATTGAAGCTGTTATTGAGAAACCTATAAAAAAATCTGATACTTGGGAATACAAGGATAGAGTTTATTTTTTATCAAATGAAAGTACTCCAGTAGCTAGAATAATGTCGTGTAAGAATATATACTACTTCGACGAAGAGAAAGGTTACGAAAGAGAGATGATGTTAACTACGAATCAGAAAACTGTATTCGTAGATGAAATGGAAGGCGTTAAAAGACCTGAGCATATAATATTTAGAGACGGGGTGTTAGTAGTACCTAAAAACAAAGTAGTACTACAAAAGTTATTATCGCTGTACCACCCAATGCTAAATAAATTATACTACGAAGATAAACCTGAAGAGCTAGCTAGAGAGGAAGTTCAAGATATACAGCTAGAGCTAGAAGCTATGAACGCAGCGGCTAATATGGACATCGATCAAGCTGAAGCTATCATGAGAGCAGAGATCGGATCTGAAGTATCTATGATGAGTTCTAAGGAGCTTAAAAGAGATTTACTACTATTTGCTCGTAACAATCCAGAGTTGTTCTTAGAGTTAATGAATGATGATAATATACATTTACGTAATGTAGGTATTAAAGCCACTGAGGCTAGTATTATCTCTTTATCACCTGACAATAGAACATTTACTTGGGGTAATACAGGTAGAAAATTAATGACTGTTCCATTTGATGAACATCCATACTCAGCATTAGCTGCTTGGTTTAAGACTGACGAAGGTATGGAAGTACTTAACTCTATAGAAAAGAGATTAAATTAATACATTTAAACTATCATAATTATAGCCATCCAATTCGGGTGGCTATTTTTATTTAGAATAGTTACCACTTAACTGTTTCACTAAGTATGTAATATTCTATGTGAGGGCATGTTCCCTAATTCCTCGAAAGAGTTTTAACATTAAAAAATAAAGATATGAGTTATTCAAATTTAGCAAACCCTGGTAATCACCAGTTAGCAACATTCGGACAAAAAGGTTTTGATCTATTAACAGGTAGTCAATCAACTTCATTAGCAACGCATTACAACGCAGTCACTTGTTTAGAGGATGCTGTGCTTACAGTTACTTCAGTAAATGGACATAGCTTAGCTGCAGTTACTGTTCCTGCTGGTGGGACTATATACGGTTTATTCACGGCAGTGAGTATAACTGAAGGTACTGTCCTAGCTTACATAGCATAATATGTTAGGTTTAGGTAGTTCGCTCCTTCAAGGAGGAGCGCTAAGGTCTATAGTAAGAAGTGGTTTACAACTATTCTATAAGGCTGATAGAACTCAAGCACCACTAGGTGAGGAGCAAGTAAGAAATAATTCTTTCGATGAGATTAGTGGTAACTTAGTTTCAAACCATACTTTTGATTTAGGAAGTGAAGCAGTACAGAACGGAACTTTTAACTTAGGAAGTGAAGAGGTTGTTAATGGAGATTTTGCAACTGATCTAAGTAGTTGGGATATAAGTGGTACTGATGCAACGCATACTGTTACTTACTCTAATGGTTCTGCTAGATACCAATCAGATTCAGTAACCCCTCAACTTAATTTTGACCAAACAATTAGCAATGTTGAAGTAGGTAAAACCTATCAATTATCTATAGATGTAACTTACACCACAGGTAGTTTAAAGGTTTCTAGTATTGATACTAACCAAACCGTTCTTAGTAACGGATTGAATGTGTTTAGTGTAGTAGCCAACTCTAAGACTATAAGACTATTAAGGAGTGCTAGTATTGTTGATGCTTTAATTAATAGCATATCACTTAAAGAAGTTCCAAATTGGGGGCTTCAATCACCTTGGAGTATTAATAACAATAAGGCTTTTTACGATGTTACTGAAATAAATTATATAAGTCAAAGTGGGCTAACTATAACTGCAGGTAAGACGTATCAAGTTTCATTTGACATTGAGGATAGCTCAGGACAGTCAAGGATGCTAATAAGCAATCAAGCTGCAAACGAGTCATATTCTCCTTACACTTATAGAGCAAATGGTTCCTATGTAGTTACGTTTACATCTTCGACAAATCAAAGTACTCTTGCTTTTAAAGGACATACGAGCGGAACTTCTTTTTCTCTTAGTAACGTATCTTTAAAAGAAGTCCCTAATTGGGAGCTTGGTGATGGTTGGAGCATCGCAAATGATGTTGCGATACAATCAGGTGGTGTAGGTCAATTATCTCAAACAGGTGTTCTAGCAGCAGGTAAATCTTACTCTGTTTCAGTAACGATAGATAGTATAGCATCA
>Ga0206130_10005458_pt1 | contig 15025 bp, 13 predicted proteins | sample Helgoland_Spring_9_FD_148637 | JGI IMG/M metagenome (GOLD analysis project Ga0206130, IMG submission 148637) | Pelagic subsurface seawater microbial communities from Kabeltonne, Helgoland, North Sea - Helgoland_Spring_Bloom_20160512_1 | ecosystem: Environmental > Aquatic > Marine > Epipelagic ... | reverse complement strand
AGTCTTGGCTATTGGAAGACGATGAGACAGGTGAGTTGCGCCCTCCCACTAGCTGGGAATTGTTCGAGCGCTTTAGCGAGATGTTGTCAGTATCACAGGGTAAACAGTCTGGATTAGTATCTGTGTCACTTGAGTACTACTCACCCGTTATTGCGAAAGAGTGGTTGGATCTCTACATCGGAGCTATCAATAAGCACATGCAGGCGCGGCAGGTAACTAAGGTGTCGAGCAATATCAGCTACTTAGAAGCTCAGATAGCAAAAACGTCGATTGCCGAAATGCGCGAGGTGTTCTACACCATTATTGAAGAGCAAACCAAAAACAAAATGGTAGCTGAGGCTAGCCCTGACTACGCCTTTGTTGCCGTGAGCCCAAGCATGGTGCCGGAAGAGAAGTCCCAACCAAAGCGGGCGTTAATTTGTATTCTTGGAACCCTGTTGGGCGGAATGCTCGGGGTTTTATTGGTCCTCATAAGGCACTACGCCTTTCCAAGCTCGGATGCTTAGAGCGGTCTATTCAGTGGTTACATAACCTTCAAAACGAACCTTGTCGCTTTTGCCCCTAAAGTGGAGCTTTATGCTAGTCGTTCGTGCCATGAACGCCTGAATCCGTTATTGTTCACACAATGAACGATGTGCCGCAAATCTCGCTCCAAACTTCTAGCTCTGAAAGTAAGAGAGCGGAAGTCCGCCTGAGGGTTCTGCGCGCGTTGGGGGAGAATCCGGAGCTGACTCAGCGTCAGCTCGCAGAAGAACTCGGAATTTCGCTAGGCGGTGTGAACTATGCGGTAAAGGCCCTCGTAGAGCGTGGGTTGGTGAAAATGAAAAACTTCAGTCGTTCAGATCATAAGGCGTCTTACTTATATGTTCTAACGCCTTCGGGGATTGCTGAGAAGGCGTCGCTGGCTTCAGCGCTTTTGAGCCGTAAGCTTGAGGAGTACGAGTTGCTTATGACGGAAATAGGGGTCCTTAGGCGGGAGGTGGAGTTGAGCGAGCGGACTGAGTAGCGATAAAGGCTATTATCGGATGTTAGGTTCAAAGAAAATGGATTTTCTGGAGTTTCTTCAGTCTATAAAAGAAAAATCTACCAACAATAATGTAAACGCTCCATTTGGGGTTTAAGCTTAGCTATTAGGTTTGTCGTGATAATTTTAAAAGTGTAGTTTCTTGATTGGATGTAGATATATTGTGAAAAAAATATTAATGGTATTTGGAACGCGGCCTGAAGCAATTAAAATGGCACCCTTGGTCCATGCCCTTGCTGCCGACAATCGATTTGATTCCAAGGTATGCGTTACGGCGCAGCATCGAGAGATGCTCGACCAGGTTTTGGGTCTATTTGAGATAGAACCAGACTTTGATCTCAATATTATGAAGCCTGGTCAGACATTAAACGATGTAACGACGTCTATTCTTGTTGGTTTGAAGCCGATTTTAGAGTCTTTTAAGCCTGATGTCGTGTTGGTGCATGGTGACACGGCAACGACATTCGCAGCAGCCCTAGCGGCATATTACCAGCAAATTAAAGTGGGTCATGTTGAGGCAGGGCTCAGAACAGGCAACATATATTCACCATGGCCTGAAGAAGCCAACAGAAAGCTCACTAGCGCTATTACCAACTACCATTTTGCGCCAACCGCAGGATCAAAAGAAAATTTACTCAAAGAGGGTGTCGCTGAAAGTGACATTACGGTAACGGGCAATACGGTCATTGACGCACTATTTTGGGTTAGAAAAAAATTACAGGAAGACAAATCTCTAGCTGTAAGTTTGGCGGCAAAGTTTGAATTTCTTGATCCAAATAAAAAATTAATCTTGGTCACAGGGCATCGTCGTGAAAGTTTTGGTGGCGGCTTTGAAAGAATCTGTGAAGCACTTCGTCAGATTGCGACAATGCACCCACAAGCTCAAATTTTATATCCAGTACATCTCAATCCAAATGTCCAAGAGCCGGTTAATCGGCTGCTTAATAATTTAGATAATATATTCTTAATCGAGCCACAACAGTATCTGCCTTTCTGCTATTTAATGGATAGAGCGTCGATCATTTTGACTGACTCTGGTGGTATACAAGAAGAGGCTCCATCATTAGGTAAACCGGTGCTTGTTATGCGGGAGACAACCGAGCGCCCTGAGGCGCTTGATGCAGGCACTGTTAGGCTTGTTGGAACAGATATTGAGCTAATAGTTGGTCAGGTTGATCTGCTATTAACCAATTCTGTTGAATATCAAAAAATGAGTAAGGCTCATAACCCCTACGGCGATGGTTTCGCCTGTGGACGTATCTTAGGATTTTTAGCTAAGGAAAAATAAAAAATGCCTTTTAATACCATTTCTGTGATTGGTCTTGGCTATATTGGCTTGCCAACAGCGACGATGTTTGCGTCAAAAGAAAAGAAAGTAATTGGCGTAGATGTAAGCCAGCATGTCGTTGACACCATTAATGCAGGAAAAATACATATTGTTGAGTCAGAGCTTGACGTGTTGGTTAAAAAAGCTATCGATGAGGGTTTCTTAAAGGCAACCACAACTCCAGAGCCAGCAGACGCTTTTCTCATTGCGGTACCAACCCCATTTTTACCCGTCAAGAATGAGGACTCAATACCCGAGCCTGATCTAACCTACATTGAAGCCGCTGCTAAGTCAGTTGCCAAGGTGCTTAAGAAGGGTGATCTCGTGATACTTGAATCTACATCTCCAGTGGGTACAACAGAACAGATGGCTGTATGGCTGGCAGAAGAAAGAACAGATTTAACATTCCCTCAGACTCACGGTGAGGATTCAGATATTCGAATTGCACATTGTCCCGAGAGAGTTCTTCCAGGGCATGTAGTTAGAGAGCTTGTGGATAATGACCGCGTTATTGGTGGTATGACTGAAATTTGTTCTGCAGCGGCAATCGAGCTGTACAAAATATTTGTCAATGGAGATTGCATTGTTACTAATGCACGAACAGCGGAGATGGCAAAGTTAACAGAAAATGCTTCTCGTGATGTCAGCATCGCATTTGCTAATGAGTTATCAATTATTTGCGATAAGCTCGATATTGATGTTTGGGAGTTAATTAATATTGCAAATTGTCACCCACGAGTAAATATTTTGCAGCCAGGCCCCGGGGTAGGTGGTCACTGTATAGCGGTCGATCCTTGGTTTATAGTGAGTAAAACACCAGCTGACGCTAAGCTCATACATATCGCTCGTAAAGTAAATGACTCAAAACCTCAATGGGTAATTGATAAAGTAAAAATCGCGATTAGCGACTTTTTGCAAGCAAACCCAAGCAAGCGAGCTGAAGATGTGACCATTGCCTGTTACGGCTTAGCTTTTAAGCCTAATATTGATGATTTACGTGAAAGTCCAGCATTAAGTATTACACTGCAAATTGCAAGCATGCATTCAGGAAGAACCTTGGGTGTTGAGCCTAATATTATTTCTCTACCTAATACAATAGAAAATATTGAATTAACGAGTCTAGAAAAAGCTCTACAAAATGCTGATATTCATTTGATGTTAGTTGATCATAATGAATTTATAAATGCTAAAGTTAATTCTAGTTATATTATTGATACAAAAGGCATTTGGTGATTCGAGCCCTGATGATGGCGGTGTGGAAGAGACAGCCCAAAGCGACTGTGTTGGTTCATAGCGATCAAGGAAGCCAATACAGCAGTGCAGATTACGTGGCATTCTTACAGGCAAACAACCTCAAGCCATCGATGAATCGCCGAGGAAATTGCCATGACAACGCTGTTGCAGAAAGCTTTCGACTTTAAAAAACGCGTAACTCAGCGGAAGATATATTCAACAAGAGACGATGCAAAGACGGAGATATTCAATTTTATTGAGATTTTCTACAATCCGATTAAACGACATAGTCACACTGGAGGTGTTTCTCCAGCGCAGTTTGAAGAAGACTATTTTTCCAGACTAGGAAGTGTCTAGTAAAGTCTCGGAAGTCCAAATGATGAATTAGAAAGATAGTCTCAACTTCATCGTTCCTACTGCCCGGCGGTTCAGATTCAATTGGTCAGGTTAAGGAGTTGGAAGATAAGTTAGTGATTGCGATTAATATCCATATTCAAAAACAAGAACGTAAATAAGCAATAAATTCATTGTTTATATACAGATTAAAATAGTGGGGGCTTATTATGTCATTAGATTTATACTCAATCACAATTTGTGTAGTAGTCTCTGAAAATTAAAACATATGAAAAAATATGAAAATATCTCTGGACTATTTACTGCCATTTATAGCATTTCGTTTCTTTCTATAGCAGCTATTTTGAATGCGCTGCTATCGTTTGGGACGCAAATACTTTTAGCAAAGAATCTTACTCCAAATGATCTCGGTGTTTTTTCTGCTGCATTGTCATCAGTAGTCATCTTGGTACCTTTGTCTGGTTTTGGATTAGCACATTTTTGGTTAAAGGCTTATGGTGAAGAAAAATTTAATTCTGCCAGGTGGTTAAAAAGTTCATATTTATTGATGGCGACTACGTCAAGCTTGGCTATGTTGGCAATTTGGACTTGGTCATATTTTGATATAAGTGGCAGTATTTTACAAATACTAAGCATATGTATTATTGGACAAGCAATAATAGAAATACTTGGTGCAAAGTATCAGATTGAGGGTAAATACGGATATTTATCAATCATTTCATTGTTTCAAAATTTACTACGTTTTCTAATGGTGTGTAGTTTGCTAATTTGTTGTAAGGATTTATTTAATCTAACAAATATAGCATTCTCATATGCTATTTCTGCAGCAATAATTATTTGTTTTTCAAGTTTTGAGTTAAAACGGTTTTCTAAAAACCTTAGTAAAAGTTACTGTGAAACTGTTGTTAACCAAGATGACGCCGTTAAAGCAGTGGCAATAAAAACATCTCGTCTTTATAGAAAAACGTGGCCATTTGCATTAGCGACATGTTTTCAATTAATTTATTATCAGAGTGACATTATTATGATTAAATTACTGCACTCTCCGGCTGAAGCAGGATACTATAATGTGGCTTTTGTGATTATTGCAGCAACATATATTTTGCCAAATACAATTTTCCAACGCTATCTATTACCTAAAGTTCATCACTGGTCCAAGCATGATGCTATAAAGTTACGGCAAGTATTTAGGTATGGGGTACAATCGATGAGTATTATTGGGTTTATTGTAATGGTTGGGTTGAATATATTTTCTACTGACCTAATTCTTATAGTTTTTGGTGAGCAATATCATAATTCAATAGATCCCCTAAACATACTTGCATTTGCGGCTCCATTTACATATGTATCCTATAGTGTAGGTGTTTTACTAATGACCGCAGACAATATCAAAACAAAAATGTTTTACATGGGTTTAACAGCTTTGTTCAACATTGTTGCTAACTTATTTATGATACCCAAATATGGTGCCAATGGTGCTGCAATTACAACAGCCTTAAGTGCTGTACTTCTGCTCTTTTTGTATTTCATTGGGGTAAAAAGAAATTTCAATGGTGCTACTTGGGGAAAGCGGTGAAAATATTTATATCCATTAAACCACTAGGACGTATGGTAAAAGCGGCACATGGTTTCCTTTATAATTTCATAAGGTACTGCCTGTACTCAAATGCTAAACAAAATGTGGTGGATAGTAAAAAACGGAATTATATTTCCGTGAAGATATATCATACTCTTGAAAAAAGTATGAGCTATAAAAATAGAAGTTCATCACATGGTTGGACAGCAGCATTTATGCTAATGGAACACTGTAAAGCGATTAATGCAAGTAAAAATATCGGTTATCATGACAAGATTGCATTATCAGTCTTGAAGGATTTTATTGATCTTGAGGGTAATGTTGATAGACCTGAGGCTGAACAAATTCTTAGTGAAATTGAGGAGTTTGATTTTTTATCAGATGAAGATTGTGGCTCTCATTTACTCTCCAGAGATGAAATGACAACGGGGAAATTAGAATTACCTGAAAGTTTCTTTCTGTCAAGGTTTTCTCTGCGTGAATTTTCCCCTGTAGTAGTTGAAGACGATATTATTGAGAAAGCAATTTCGTTGGCTATGAAAACGCCTTCAGCATGTAATAGACAACCGTGGTACATTTATCATATTGCTGATCCAGAAATAAAAAAGGCTGCTTTGAAACTTCAAACTGGTAATGCGGGGTTTGGAGATAGAATCCCTAACTTGCTTGTAATAGCTGCTGATTTGAATGCGTTCATACCCGGGCAAGAACACTACCAACACTGGATTGATGGAGGTATGTTTTCAATGTCAACCATTTATGCCTTACATTCTCTGGGTGTGGCGTCGTGCTGCTTGAATTGGAGTCAAACTCCAGGTGCGGATAAATCTTTGAGGAAAATTGTTAATATCCAAGGTAGCCACAGCATTATTATGATGCTTGCTGTCGGATGGCCTGATGAAGAAAATCTTGTGTGTGTTTCCCCTCGCCGCCCATTTAATGAAATATACAAAAAAATAGGTTAGATATATATAATGGATAGGATTAATATCGCACTCATTACTACACACAACACAGACAATTATGGTGCGTCTTTACAAACCTATGCTGCTCAGAAAATTTTAAATTATTATGGTGATGTTACAATTATTGATTATAATAAAAGGGATGTCTCCAGAAATCTAGATTATGTTCGTATAAAGCTATCTTTTCGTGGTTTATTAGGTTTGACAAAAGACTTGTTGCGGCTTTTTCCTCGTGTACGTTTAATTAATAAATTCAAAAGTTTCTCAAAAGAACATTTTAAACTTTCACCTCCACTCCTACAAAAAAATGCACAGAAAGATAAATTCCCTGAATTTAATGTTTATGTGTCAGGTAGTGACCAGATTTGGAATCCAAAATGCATTAGCGACACAGATACATTGGATCCTATCTATTTTTCTTCTTTTGCTCCCCCCCAAAGTAAAAAAATATCCCATTCTGCTAGTTTTGGAGGCTATCAATTTAATGAAATTGAAACAAAAAAACTCTTTTGTTATCTAAATGATTTTACTGCAGTTTCTGTTAGAGAAAAAGATTCTCAATGTTTTTTACAATCCGCCTTAGATAGGCCAGTTAAACACACCCTTGACCCAACGTTGCTTATCGAAAAGACAGAATGGGCTGAAATATGTACTGCAGCTCACTATAAATTAGACAAAAATGAGTATATTTTAGTATATTCAGTACCTAAGTTGCCTTTCTTAAAAAAATGCGTTGAGTTTGTCGTTGCAGAACTGAATATTTCTGTTGTTACAATAGATCAAGATCCATTCTCCAAAATTAAAGGTGCTCAACATATTAATGACGCAGGTCCAATTGATTATTTGTCATTATTTATGAATGCCTCTTTTGTAGTAACAGATTCATTTCATGGTGTCTGTTTTGCTACTAATTTTAATATCCCATTTCTAACAACATCTCACTTCCCTCATTCGAATAGGATTATGAGTTTGTTGTCTGTCCTGGGTTTAACCAACAGACTTGTAGACAATAATGAAAGCTTGTCAAAGTTCTCTTTAAACCAAGATTTTGGAAGGGCAAATAAAATTTTAGCTAATTTAAGGGATGATAATTTAGCTTGGTTAGAAGAAAATATAATATCGGAATGAATAATAGTTTAAAAAAGTTAACAGTTATATTTTATTTGTCTTTATTGACACTAGTGCCTCCATTCTTATACGTGAGCTTAGCACTTTCTTCTATGTCCTGGGGGATACTTTTCGGTGGTGTTTTGATAACACTTATGGTGCGAAAGCTTAGAATCATTTCTACGGCGAAAAGAGTTTCTAAACTTCTCATTATTGTCTTAACTTTAATGCTTTTTCATGCATTGATAAGTACCTTATCCTCGTTGTCTTTAAAGACATTATTGTCCTTTGTTGGCCTTATACTTTTATATGTTTCAGCGAATAGTTTGAGTATTTATTTACAACGAGTGCCAGCATTTTTATTAAAGAATAGCTTAATTATGTTTTCAGGGTTTATTTGTGTCTTTCTGATACTATCACTATTTTTTGATATTACTATAGAAAATTATAAAAGCTGGCCTGCAAATGTATTCCCTTTTTCTGAGCCAAGTCATTACGCGATCAGCAGTATTCCTTTTCTCTTTATTTCTATGTGGCTCTTATCTACAAGACTACAAATTATAGTTGTTTGCCTTTGTGGCCTTGGAGGAGTTTTACTGCCAAGTTTACTTCTTTTGATATCGAGCTTACTCTTGTTTTTTGTCCTATTATTTCGTAATTCAAGTAGATTTTCTTTGGGTTTGTTGGTGATGATTTTTTTGATTGTGCCATACAATTGGAATGCAATAAGTAATTTTAATATCAGTTATTTTACTGAAAGAATTGATTTTTACGAAGGGAGTAATAATCTATCAGCATTGGTTTATATGCAAGGGTGGGAAAGGTTGATTTTAGCTTTGAAAACTACATATGGCATGGGTGTAGGTCTTCAAAACTTATCAACTGTGGAACTAGGTTATTTTGGTACTATATTAGTGGAAATTATTGGGGTTGAAAAAAATGTTAATGATGGTAGTTTTATTGCTGCTAAACTTATTGCTGAGTTTGGGATAATAGGTGTATTTTTTGTCATTATCTATCTCAAATTGGCATATGATTCTTCCATCCAACTCATAAGGTATGAAAGGCTTAGACGTAAGCATATCTTTCTGTGTGATTTTAATGCCCCTTTATTTATATTTTCTCATTCTGTCATAGTCACTTATTTTTTTGAATTGTTCATCCGCGGACCTGGTTATTATACAACGGGAACTTTATTATTTTTTACTGGTTTTTTTCTTATAAACATGAATAAAACTATACCAATATTAAGCAGATCGGGATTGCATCCTGTTAAATATATATTCAAGAAATGTACAAATGGTATGAGCAATACAACGTAAAACTAAATAAAGTGAGATTAGTTTGCAGGAATTCATCAACGTACTATGCAAAAATGTTGTTCCTTACGAACGCTCCAAATGTTTTTAACTATTTAAAGTTAATTCCAAATAGTGATCTGGCTACACTAACCAGGACACTCAATTACATGTAAACTAATAATTGAAATTGTGGCGTCAAATTGAGTAAAAGAATAAAAACAGAATTTAGAGAATAAACCGTGAATATGGTTATCCGCTCTGATAAGTCTGTTGCACAGATTGCTAGAGATCTGGGCATGAATGTAACGACCTTATAAGCTTGGATCAATAAGGCAAAACAGAGTAAAGAGGAAGATAAAGAGCTAAATACAGCAGAACTTTTTGATGAGCTAAAACGTGTGAAGAAAGAGCTTTCAGAAGTTAAGTCGCCAATTGGTAATATTCCACGAGCCGATTATAAAATGAAGTATTATCGACAAGTAAAAGAGTCAGCCACGGTGGCTTGAATCAAACAAAAGAGTCTATGGAATACCCGGGACGATTCACTAATTGCTGTAACAAGTTTATTGAAATTAATAGAAATAAGATTTTTATTGCCAAACCTGTTTGGTTGTTGGCACATATTCCGTTGTCGTGTGCGGGTGGGCTTTTATTGATGTGATTTACGTTGGGAGGTTAGAATGAAGAAAATAGAAAGTCGTTATTATGATGGATCATATTTGGAAGAGAACCCGAATTGGGACCGAGAAGATAGCCCCTGGAAGGCAAACTTAGTTCAATCCATCTTGAACGACAACGCTATTGTCCCTAAATCAATTTGTGAGGTGGGCTGTGGATCAGGAGACGTATTGGTGAATCTTCGTGCGCATTTCCCCAGTGCTGCATTTTATGGTTACGACATCTCGCCGCAACTATCTCATTTTTGGGAGGAGGATGACCATAAAAGTATTACCTTCGCTCAAGGTGATTTTTTCGATATGAAGCATGAAAAATATGATGTTTTGTTATTGCTAGATGTGATTGAACATCTTACAGATCCCTTCACATTTCTCGAGCAATTACATAATACTGCTGAATATTTTTTGCTCCACATCCCGCTTGATTTAAATGCTCTTTCGGTGCTTCGAGATAAGCCAATTATGGAGGTGCGTTCTAAAGTTGGTCATATTCATTATTACACGAAGAACCTGGCCTTGGCCACATTGAAGGACTGTGGCTACGAGGTCATCAGATGGAAGTATACCGGTGCTGCACTTAATGCACCAGGGAGATCCATGAAAACACGCTTGGCCAAGTGGCCACGAGTACTGTTATATGCTCTTAATAAAGATTTTGGTGTGCGAGTTTTGGGTGGTGAAACGCTTGTAGTATTGGCTCGATCAACTAGGTAGAGGTGCTGTAGGCTATGTCTAAGGTTTTGATTTATGTCCCAAAAGAGTTGTCACTTGGCGGATTAAGGCAATTACTTTCCCTACTATCTGTTCGACAAAATAGAGGCGCCAAAATCACTCTATTCGCTAATAGATCAATTTTAGAAAAGGTTCCAACTGAAATCGGTCTAGTGGAAACTGGCCCCTTGTGGATATTAAATGAGATTAGGATATCCTTTTTATCAAAGAGTTACGACGAATTGATATGTTTTTCTAATCTTCCAACCCTATTTTCTTCTTACTGCAATCAGGTAGTTTTTCTCCAGAATAGGTATCTCCTCGGAAAATCAATAATAAATGGATTGGGATTAAAGCTATATTTTAAATTTTTTGCGCAACGACTATTTTTAAGGTTATTTATTAGGAACTCTGATATTTTAGTTCAGACGCCGACAATGGCATTTCATGTGCACAAAATCGGTGTGCCATATAAACGAATCAAAATTTTATCAAAATCTTTACTTTTCCCTAATTTCAATGACCCTCGGCATAAAGTTTCCGAATTGAAGCTTGGAAGTTACTAGAGAGTGGTAACGTAAAAGCAAAATTGGTGGTTACGCTTTCGAGGTCGCAATTGAATTTAGGTACTGCTGCGTGCTGTGATCCGACTTTTAACGTTGAGTTTTTGGGTAAAATAACAGAAAGAGCCGTTGAAAGTAGGATTAAATCAGCTGATTTTTTGGTTTTCCCAAGCTTATTTGAATCCTTTGGCTACTCTCTATACGATGCGGTAAAAATGGGCACACCGATAATTTGTAGTGAATCTAGTTATGTGTACGATGTGTGTTCTCCTAAAATGACATTTGATCCAAGATGCGTATTCTCGATTGCGAGAACTGTGGCGAGAGCTGCAGGTCAGGAAAATATTTTTATGGAACAAGTCTTTAACAATGTTAAAGAGTTTAATTGATCAAAGCTTAATACTACGAGACTAATTCTTTCCTCAGAGTTTATTGCTTGGGTCGTTTGAATAATTCATTTGACTCTTTAGGATTCACAGAATTATTTAAAAAGCAGCTTAACCTGCGCTACAAAAGGAGATTTAGACGTGACAGATATATATTTTGGTATTAAGAAGGTAGCCAGATACATATCAATATATGGGCTTATTTGGACTTTGTTTAAGATAGCAGGGAGGACTAGGAAATTTCCGATTGGACTATTTTTTCTTCCAAAAAAAGACGGAGTTTCTGTTGGTATTATTGGCTGCGGACAATTTTCTTATTCAACCACGGCTCAATTTTTGTATCGAAAATTAGGTAGAGTAGTAGTGGCATGCTTAGATGTGAATAGTGAGAGTTTATTGTCTTTTTCAAAATCACTGAGAGTTCGGAAATCTTACCAAGAATTCGAAAAATTTAAAAAAGACAAACTTGATGTTGTATATATCGCATCGAATCATTTTACGCATACAGAATATGCTATTCAATCTATCGAGGCTGGCATCAAAAATATATATATTGAAAAGCCGGTTTCTGTTAACGAAGCACAGTTGTTGTCTCTTGCTAAAGCATACAGGAGTACAAGCGCGTCGATTTATGCTGGGTTCAACAGACCTTTCTCTGAGGCAATTCTTACTTTAAAGCAGAATTTACAAGACATTAACCAGAGTTATTTTGTAAATATGATAGTGTGGGGACACATGCTAGACGAAAATCATTGGTATAGAGACCCAAAAGAGGGAAGCCGGATATCAGGCAATTTGGGTCATTGGATAGACTTGATGATTCATGTGTTATTTTGGAAAGAAAATAAGCCAGATTATTATGATGTAGCTATTGTATGGCAAGATGTAGATAAATATGTTGATGAAAATTTTGTAGTGACAGTCAAGACATCTAATGGGGATATATTCACCCTACAATTTGGGGCAAAGATCAATCCATTCGATGGAGTTTCTGAATTAATAGATTTTCAATGTGAGAACTTTTGTGCTCGTATTATGGATTTTATCAAGATGGAAATAGACACAGGGTCGGGTAAGAGTGTCAAGCGTTTTTACCCGAAGAATGCGGGTCACAAAGGCGCTGTATTACAACCATTTCAGCAGAAAAACCAACGGAATTTTGGGGAAGTTTTGTATTCAACGAGTTTCACTATTCTTTTGGGTAATGCGTTTAGAGAAAAGGTGTCTGCATTACGAATCCATGATAACGATATCAAGAGTATGTATGAATGAAACAAATCCTCCAGAATGTAGCTAACGGTGAAACCCAGTTAGTAGAAGCTCCGTTCCCTCAAAATAAAAGTGGACAGTTACTGATATCTACCACTAAATCTTTAGTTTCTGTTGGCACAGAAGGTCTGCTGATTGATTTTGGCAAATCAGGTTGGATTCAAAAAGCGCGCTCGCAGCCTGACAAAGTAAAGATGGTGCTAGGTAAAGTGAAAACTGATGGTTTAATGCCAACTATAGATACAGTTGGATTGGTAGGGGCCTGTGTAGGAAGTGCCTTTGTCTTTAATGGCCCATATAAGGCTGTGTTAATTAGTTATCAAAGACCTTAGTCTCAGAGTTTAGCCGCTGGTAAAGAGTTTTAGGTGGCCGAGTAATCAGGGGCCTTTACGTTTAGAACTATTGATTTAAATATAACCCTTCTGGGTTCACGTAGATGAAATTTAAAAATTAATCTCTGTAAATGATTAACATCATTAAGGTCTATTAATTTGGCCTTACAATAATGAATTCGTAGAAATTTATCCTAACTGCAGATCTGAGGGGGGGGGGTAATCCATTTATTCTCATCGTTGGGATGCTGCTTCCGCTATAATCCACAAACATTTTCAAATAAAACATTAATAACTAACGGGTTTTTTTAATGAAGCAAATTTTACAAAACTTGAAAAACGGTATCACTGAAGTTGCAGAGGTCCCGGTTCCGCAGGTGTTACCTGGTTCGCTTATCATTAAGACCAAGGCAAGCATAATTTCGGCAGGTACTGAGCGAATGCTTGTAGACTTCGGAAAAGCAAACCTTCTTGCAAAGGCAAAGCAGCAGCCGGAAAAAGTGAAAATGGTATTGGAGAAAATTCAAACTGATGGTCTCGCCCCTACACTTGAAGCCGTTCAGGCTAAACTTGATAATCCATTACCATTAGGTTACTGCAATGCTGGGGTCGTTTTAGAGCCCTCTGATTCGGGATTTCATAAAGGCCAACGGTTAATATCCAATGGATATCATGCTGAATTCGTACGGTGCCCTACAAACCTGTGTGCTCCCATACCTGATAATGTAGATGATGAAAGCGCTGCATTTACGGTGCTTGGGGCAATTGCATTGCAAGGCGTTCGGTTGGCTAAGCCAACTATTGGGGAATCCATTGTTGTAATTGGATTAGGCCTAGTTGGTTTACTTACGGTACAAATCCTCAGGGCCAATGGGTGTAAAGTGTTGGCTGTTGATTTCGATTCTGCGCGATGTGAGCTTGCAAAAAGCTTTGGTTCTCAAGTGTGTGATTTATCAAAAGGATATGACTCTATTGAAGCCGCGCTCCTTTTGTCAAATAGTTCTGGAGTAGATGCTGTGATAATTGCGGCGAGTAGCAAGAACAGTGAGATCATCTCAAATGCTGCAAAAATGTGCAGAAAGAAAGGCCGTATTGTATTGGTGGGCGTTGTGGGTCTTGAGCTCTCTCGCGAACAGTTTTTTGAAAAGGAGTTGAGCTTTCAGGTGTCATGCTCATATGGTCCTGGGCGCTATGATCCGTCGTACGAGATATCTGGTCAAGATTACCCTTTGGGATATGTTCGATGGACCGAAAACCGAAACTTTTTGGCTGTTTTGGATCTCATGGCGTCGGGTTTGATTGATGTTAAACCTCTAATTTCACATAGGTACAGTATTGAAAATGGTGCCTTGGCATATAGTGAATTGGACAATAAAGCTGCTCTCGGGATTTGCCTTAACTATGACTCGCACATTGAAAGTGATCAAGTCGAGTTCCGGAATATAAAAATTGCTGATCGAGAGTTACGTGAAGGGTCTGCTAGTATTTGTAGCTTCATTGGTGCCGGAAACTACGCCTCAAGGACTTTGATACCAGCATTTAAGGCGGCTAATGCGGTATGCGACTCCTTGGTTTCAAGCGGCGGGGTAAGCAGTACGGTAGTAGGTAAAAAACTCGGGTTCTCTGTCATAAGCACAGACATTGAGGCTAGTCTTAAAGATGATCATGTCAATACAATAGTAATATCAACCACACACAACCTGCATGCGGGTCAGGTGGTCGCCGCTTTGGTAAATAAAAAGCATATTTTTGTTGAGAAACCCTTAGCAATAACGCTGGCCGAAGTAGATCAGATAGAAACAGCGTACAACAGCGAAGCGAATAACAATATTGTAATGGTTGGCTTCAACAGACGTTTTTCTCCTCATATAGTCAAAATGAAGGACTTGTTAAAGTCTTCTAATACGCCAAAAAATATTGTTATGACTATAAATGCTGGTGCAGTTCCGTCTGACCATTGGCTACAAGATAAAGAAGTGGGCGGCGGCCGGGTTATTGGTGAAGTATGTCACTTTATAGACTTAATGCGGTTTTTGGTGGGTAAAAAAGTAACACAATATTCTGCGACTATGATTGGGGAATCTCGCTTAGTTGAGGTGAGAGACGACAAGGTGGTGATTGTGTTGTCGTTTGCGGATGGTTCAGTTGGCGTCATTAACTATCTTGCGAATGGGGGTAAAGCCTTTCCGAAGGAACGTAT
>Ga0206130_10005456_pt1 | contig 15032 bp, 16 predicted proteins | sample Helgoland_Spring_9_FD_148637 | JGI IMG/M metagenome (GOLD analysis project Ga0206130, IMG submission 148637) | Pelagic subsurface seawater microbial communities from Kabeltonne, Helgoland, North Sea - Helgoland_Spring_Bloom_20160512_1 | ecosystem: Environmental > Aquatic > Marine > Epipelagic ... | reverse complement strand
CGAGATGATTGCGCTGTTCCACAATACGGGTGCGATTATCTATTGCGACGAAGACGGTAAGACAACAGGTACAACGGATGTGTTTGACCGTGTTGAAGCCTGTCGCAAACATTTCATCGATGTGGGTTTGGGCATGGACTTTGTTGAGCAATTCATCCGCTGACATTGTGTCAGATCGATAAGGGGAACGTGTGATGATGCGGAATGTATTGATACTTGTAGCCGTCGTAGCGGTATTGCTCGGATATCAACTTTATACGCATAAGTCTGAAGTGTCTGAGCGGGCGTTGCAGCCCAAGAACGAACAAATCGTTTCCCAGGGCCAAGCGTTATACATGGCGCATTGCGCAAGCTGTCATGGCGACAACCTTGAAGGACAAGAAAACTGGCGGCAGCGATTGGCCTCAGGACGTTTGCCAGCGCCGCCCCATGATGAAACCGGGCATACCTGGCACCACGATGACGAGGCGCTGTTCAATGTGACGCAGTATGGTCCGCAATACGTTGCCGGCGCAGATTATCAAAGCGACATGCCAAGCTTTGAAGGCGTGATCAGTGATGCCGAGATCGTTGCCGTTTTATCGTTCATCAAGTCTACGTGGCCCGCAAAGGCACAGGCCACCCATGACGAAATCAATCGTCGGTCAGAGATCACACGACAGCAGCAGAATTAATAATTTAAAATGATAGGCGAGCTTAAATAAACGATTTTTCGCAAACAGTAGCTTTGCGCATTCCATCGGGCGTTTGAACCTCGATAATGGTGCCGTCGTCCCAATATTCACGATCAATCATCCCGATAGCGACATTGGTTTCAAAGTCTGGGGACCAGACAGCGGATGTTATCTCACCAATTTCTTTACCATCGACAAATGCTAGCCACATATTGGTGCATAATGGAACTTTGTCGCCGTCGATAGATATGCTACGGATTTGCCGCATGGGCCCTTCCATGGCGACGCGCAGCAAGGCATCACGACCCACGCACCCAATCGCCAGGATTGTGTCACAGAACCTGCCCAAGCCGCACTCATGCGGTGTATTCCTCCAATTCATATCATTGCCGTAAGACAGTAAGCCAGCCTCGACGCGTTCAATAGCGTTCGGGCATCCTGCACGTACATTAAGATCTGCACCCGCTTCCATCAGTGCATCCCACAAAGGCTCACCATATTCGGTGCCGTCGACATAAATCTCATAACCACCTTGTTTGGAATACCCTGACCGGGCAATTGCCATGGATTGGCCTAGAAAGTCATACATTCGAAACTTGAAAAACTTAATGTCGCGGACACTTTCACCAAATACACGCGCCATCAGGTCTTCGGCTTTGGGGCCCTGGATGGCGAGGGGAGAGACATCTGGTTCGTTAACATCGACATCAAGCCTGAAGCCGTACGCAATACCTTGCGCCCAATAAAGCGTGTCGTTGTCAGCAATGGAGATGTAAAATTTCTCTTCGTCAAACTTGAGGGTGACTGGATCATTCAGCATGCCCCCTGTGGCATCGACAATTGGCACGTAATAGCACTGACCAGGTGTCATCGCGCGAAGATCGCGCGGTGTGAGCATTTGCATCAATTTGGCAGCATCAGGCCCTTTGATTTCAATTTGTCGTTCACACGACACATCCCAAATTTGAACATGTTTTTTAAGATGATGATAATCAGCTTCGACGCTTTTGAATACGGTCGGCAAAAGCATATGATTATAGACGGTGTAGGCTTTTACCCCTGCCTCGGTGACGCGGCGTGTAAAGGGTGTGTGGCGCAGGCGGCGCGAAATCGAAAGCAGGGGAGCGTTCATGCAGAAACCTCTTATCCAAAATTACATAAATGAGACGCCAACGCATTGGCAGCAATTTATCGTGCCTAATTTTTTTTATTGTGGATATCAAAATCGTACCTGCAGATGACGATTTTTTAGAGACGATAATGTGGTTCATTATATGGAAATCTGAAAAAAAATAGCTATTGATCCCAAGGCGAACACGAAAGACTATATCGATCGATGATTTTGAAATGTTATGTAAGGGAAAAATGCAGACCATGAGCACGATAAAAATTGCTGATAGAATGTCTAGAATTCAACAGTCAGCCAGCTCAGTGGCGACGCAAAGGGCACGCTTGTTGCGCGCCGAGGGGCATGATGTTGTGACGTTAAGCGTTGGAGAGCCTGACTTTCCAACCCCTGAACATATTATCGATGCAGCGGCTGCTGGCGCTAAGCGCGGCGAAACGCGGTATACTCATGCAGCTGGAACACCGGCGTTGAAGCAAGCGATTGTTGATAAATTCAAACGCGAAAACGGGCTTGAGTACACATTGGACGAAGTCATGGTCTCAAGCGGTGGCAAGCAAGTGATCTTTGATGCCATCATTTCAACGATTGAAAAAGACGACGAAGTTATCGTACCTGCACCGTATTGGATTTCATATATCGATCATGTGAAGTTCGCAGGCGGCACCCCGGTCGTTGTTGAATGCTCCGAACAAAACGATTTCAAACTAATGCCTGACCAACTCGAAGCGGCCATAACATCTAAGACACGTTGGCTGATTATTAACTCGCCAAGTAACCCGAGCGGTGCTGTTTATAGCGAAGCTGATTTGAAAGCGCTGGGTGAAGTTCTGTTACGCCATCCAAATGTCGCAATCCTCTGCGATGATATCTATGAGCATATTCTTTATGACGGGCATAAATTTGCGACCTTGGCGGCTGCTGAGCCGCGTCTATTTGATCGAACTGTAACCATGAACGGCGTTTCAAAAGCGTATTCAATGACGGGGTGGCGGATCGGATATTGTGGTGGGCCTGTGTATTTGTTGAAAGAAATGACAAAGCTCCAACAGCAAGTGACGGGTAGTAACTCTGCGGTCAGTCAGGCCGCCGCACTTGCTGCGCTCACAGGGCCCCAGGATTTCGTTGCAGAGCGTACACAGAAATTCCAGGACCGCCGGGACCTTGTTGTGTCGATGATCAATCAAGCGAAAGGATTGAGCTGCGATACACCAAAGGGTGCGTTTTACGTATTCCCGAATTGTGCTGAATTGATGGGCAAGAAAACCCCGGACGGCAAAGTCATTGAGAACGATACAGACTTGGTCATGTACTTCTTGGAAATCGAACATGTTGCGGTTGTTCAAGGTGCCGCATACGGGCTATCGCCATTCTTTCGTATATCGTTCGCAACGTCTGACGAAGAACTTATTAAGGGATGTAAGCGGATTCAGCGGGCCTGTGCAGCATTGGTTTAAGTGCGGTGATTGCGTAAAAATTCTTTAAAGGCATCGCAAAGGCGACACGTATTTGTTTGACCGACAGATCGTTCGACATGTCTTGAAAATTGAGGCGGTACTCGTCTTCAAAATGCTCTTTAAGCCAATCTTCAATAGGGCCAATTGCAAAGGATGTTTTGAATGTCAGGCCGCAGGCAAACGTAGTGCGGACACCGTTTTTTCGACGGTCGACGCCCTTAAAGTCTGTCCTTTCTGCTGCAGGCTTTTTATTCTGGCTACCGCCTGCAATGATTTCAAGAATGCCCATCGTTATATATAGATCCAAATTTTATCTCATTGTGCTGATATCATAAGTGAAAACAGCACGTTTTGCTATGATATACCTCAATCGGCCTATGGTAAGCTGATATATCGATCCCGATGTGAAATAACTATTTTGAAACATCGGTTGATTGGTTAACCTCGTACGATGTTCACACTGCATCCAACACTCGAGCGCGACAGTTTGCCTATTGTTGAGGACGATGACCTCGTGCTTCGGCTTATCAATGATGCGCGCTATCCTTGGGTCATTATTGTACCGAAGGTCCCCGATATTCGAGAACTGCACGAATTGAGTGAGCCAATGTTCGACAAAATAATGGCGTTGGTGCGCCATGTTGGTGGCGTCATGACGACAGCGTTCGCTGCTGACAAAATCAATACGGCTGCCATTGGGAATATGGTGCCTCAGCTACATATTCATATCGTCGCACGGCGCGAAGATGATGCAGCTTGGCCTGCGCCCGTTTGGGGTGTGGGTGAGATGCAACCGCTCGAGCAGGGTGAAGTCACACGTCGGGTTTCATGTATCCGAGACGGATTAGGTCTCAGCTATAACAGCCGGCAACAAGACAGTGACGCGTAATCCGCCCCCGTCGCGATTGCTCAGATGAATTTGGCCACCATGCCGAAGGATACTATCTCTGGCGATGGCCATGCCGAGACCAACGCCGCCAGTTTTTGAGCTGCGCGAGCCTTCAAGGTGCACAAAAGGTTCAAACACACGCTCATGTTCAGCTGTTGGAATACCTGGACCATCATCATCAATAATGATTTGGTTGTCATTGTTTTCGGCAGTCGTCAGTGACACGCGGGCATGCTTTCCATAGGTGGCTGCATTCTGAATTAGATTGCTGAATGCGCGGCGTAGCGATGTTGGGCGACACGGATAGACGATGCGCTCATTCGTGATACATGTGGCATCAAGGCTAAGCCCACCAAGATCATCGGTAATTGCCGTCAATAATGCGTTGAGGTCTGAGGGGCGTGTGGGCTCATCAGACGCTTCTTCTCGGGCGAATGCTAATGTTGCTTCGACCATCTGTTGCATCACATGCAGTGTCGCAATCATCTGGTCTCGCGCTTCTTTATTTTTCAACATTTCGGCTCGAAGGCGCAACGATGTAATCGGGGTTCTCAAGTCATGACGGATCGCCGCCAGCATGTTCGTCCTGTCCTGAACGAACTTATGTAACCGATGTTGCATCTCGTTGAATGCATGAATGGTGTCGCGAATATCGGCGGGGCCTTCCGGGGTGAGCGGCGCAACGGTTTCGCTTCGGCCCAGTCTTCCAGCCACCTCGGATAAGCGTTGGAGAGGTTTGGTGATGCGGCGGAGTGCGATGACAACAATCAAACTAATCACCAGCGCGGCAATAAAGAATGTTATCCACCCATCGGGCCTTATCAATTGACGCGGGGGGCGGGTATGAACGGCGGCATTCATCCAGCGGTGATCACTTAGCTCAATGGAAATATATACATTGGCGCGTTTGGCCCGTCTTGGTGCATTTTTAAATGCATGACTGATGCGCCAGGCTTTATTCTCATGGTCGTCATGGGAATCACGGAAATGTTTTCTTATGACGACATGGACGCGTGATGTATCCAGGTCGCCAAGTTCCTCGGTAATCCGCTCAGCGAGTTCATGGGCCCGCTCTAAATTTTCATCTTCGTCATGACCATATGTGGGCTTTGTAATGGAAGACGGTGTATCGGAAATCCATATCTGGACGCGCTTTGAATTTAAGGTATCGGCGACTTTACCTTGTAGCTCTGGAGACGTACTGCGGAGCAAGGCGGCGAACGGATAAATACGTTCGGTTAGAAACCGCGATTCAGCGCCCTTATAGAATGAGCGTGTTTCCCCACGAATGATCAGGGCGCTTATAACTTGTGCACTCAAAAGGGCGACGATTAACAATGCAATCGTCTGGCCCGTCAGATGTCTTGGCCGAAGCTTCAAAAGGATGCGTTTGGCTCAGCTCATATCTCAGCCACGTCAGCAGCCAGAGTGTATCCAACGCCCCATACCGTTTGAATGATTTTAGGTTTCTTTGCGTCGGCTTCAATCTTTTTTCGAAGGTGGCTGATTTGATTGTCGATGCTGCGATCAAACAGGACGGCGTCTCGACCAGCTGTCAGATCCAATAGTTGATCACGACTTAAAACCATATTTGGGCGTTGTAGTAGGATGGTTAAAAGGCGGTATTCCGCCGTCGATAATGAAACGGAAACGCCCTTGGAATCGAGAAGCTCTCGGCGCTGAGTATCAAGTATCCAGTTCGCAAACGTTAAATTCCCTGAAGGCGTTGGTGCAACATCACTGGGTATCGCGTTCGTGTGGCGCAAGACAGCTTTAATGCGCGCGAGCAATTCTCGGGGGTTAAATGGCTTGGTGAGATAATCGTCAGCGCCAACCTCAAGGCCGACAATCCGATCGGTCTCTTCGGCCATCGCCGTTAATAGGATGACCGGTATATCTGTTGTTTTGCGTAAGTGTCGGCAAAGCGAAAGGCCATCTTCGCCAGGCATCATGATGTCAAGGACAATCAGATTTGGCGCTGTGCTTTTGAGCATCTCTCTGAGCGCACTGCCGCCATTTGCACTGGATACCCGCATCCCGTTTTTGCTGAGGTATTTTGCCAATGGCTCGCGAATATCGTCTTCGTCATCTACGACAAGAATATGTGGTGCTTTGTTCATAACCTACTCCATAGACCGCAATGGCCTGCCGTCAGTAGAAGAAAATTGTATCTAAATGTGGCAGTCCATTGTGCGGGGACATTTTGCGACAATTCAACATGGCTGTGACAAAGTTTTTGCCGTTGCGGCGGTTAGGTTCTGTGCATCGTAAACTTACACATGAGGAAGATAATGAAACACAGAACAAAGATACTCTCCACCTTAGGCGTTATTGCTGGCGTTGCCATTGCTGGATTTAGCATGACGTCTATTGCGCATAGTGAATACTATCAGAAATTTGGTGGACACGAGACTGCAGAACGGGGCGACCATGGTAAGCGGCATAAGGGCAAATCGGCCATGAAGATGCTATCGCGTTATGACGAAAATGGTGATCGCGCGATTACGCTGGATGAGGTCATGACGGCCCGCGGCAAACAGTTCAGTAAGTTTGACGTGAACAATGACGGGACACTCGATCTCTCTGAATTCGAAGGCTTATGGATGGCCGAGATGCGTCACCGTATGGTGGACCGCTTCCAGGACCATGACAGCGATGGCGATGGCAAAATCAATGCTGAAGACTTCTTGGCAAAGGTCGCACACATGATTGAGCGCATGGACCGAAATCAAGACGGTAAAGTGGATTGCTCAGACATGAAACGTCACAAGAAAGATCACGATTAAACGTGCAGTAAAGCTGAGGACTTTTGGTCAGATCAGACAGGTCTGGCCGGACCGCCTTTTGGTAAACTGATCATGGTGATGAAACGCCGTGGTCCGTCTTGCTTGCTCCCAACTTCCCCGCCATGAGCTTCGACGATGGCTCGAATGAGGGGTAGCCCACGGACCAGGCCGTCTTGTTCCGGTGCACCAATTGGGCGTGGCCCTTGCGGAGTTTTAGTCACAAGAGGGGCTTCGGGTGAGATGACCTGTAATGTCAGGCCGGTGCTCTCATCAAACGAGGTTTCAACGTCAACGGTTTGTCCGCGCCCAGTCGACTCAATCGTTGCAGCAATCAGTTTTCGTATTCCTTGGGTGAGGCGGTCTTCATCTCCAAGAGCGCTGCCTTTAGCGGAACCCCATTTGCGTCGCAGGGTGACGCCGCGTCGGTCAGCATTACCAGCAGCAACGCGGCAAGCGCTATCTACGACGGCTTCCAGGTCTATTTGGGTCAATTGACCCAAGGGGATGTTGACGCCGTACTCGGCCAATGTGGTATCGACCAAATTATTCATCGCGTCTAAAAGATGTGACGCCGCATGACGGATGTCACGGGCGTATTCTGCGTAACCCACAGGATGAACAGGCCCAAGCGTCTCGTCTGCAATCATTTCTGAGAAGCCAACGATAGCCGTCAACGGTGTCCGTAATTCATGACTTAGTTGATTGAGGAGGCCAATCAAAGGCTCTTCCTGGTCATCGGACGTCGACATGCGCGTTAAGGCGCGTTCAGAAGGGGCATCAAAAGGCTGGCCCAGCCGGTCGCCACACTCAGTGACAAACTTTTCGAGTTCATCGGCCACATGCTTGGAAATATCGATGCGACGACGGCGGCCATCAGAGTGATCGCGGACTTTAGCGATCGCATGGCGCCGTTCAAGCTCAGCAAGTCCGGTGATCGCCGTGCCTTTTGAAAGGTCGGTCGCCAGGTAAATATCTGTTACGCTGGGCACAATATTCTGTAAATGGCTCTGCATAAGGAAGTACAAGATGTCCCAAGTCGATCTATTGAACGCATTTGGGTCTTCTGTGATGGAAAGAAGGTTCCGTAATCGGTCTGATATGTCTCTGTGACGATAAAGCTCATACCGCAGAACATGTTCTACGATGCGCGCCCTCTCTTCAGGTTTTTCAGAGGATTTTTCATCTTCAACTAATAAATTCATTGCAAACTCCTCGTCTAGAGATTGCTACAAATAATGCATTACTGAGACAAAATGTAAATAGGTTTAATAATATATCCTATTGGGTTTCATCGCCACGCAGACCTATGTGCATCATGAGACCGACAATAAGACCTTTTATGCGGGGAAGGAACCAAAACGTCAGCACAGCGGTGAGAGGCAGCCAAATCTTCAAGTTCATAGAAATGGACATTGGAGATGATTTTTCGACGATTAAGATCATTGGCACAATAATGTGACCGACGATGAACATCGTTAAGTAAGGAGGAAAGTCATCTGCTCGAATAGCCCCCAACTCGTGATGACATGTGCCACAGGATTCCGGTGTCTTCAGAAAGCTTGCAAACAAGCGTGTTTCACCACATCGAGGGCATTTTTGACGGAAGCCGCGCCAGAGCAATGTTGATAATTTTGGCAGCGCAATGGTCTCGGCAGCGATTGAGTTATTCATGGGATTTCTTCATACAATTTGAAATTGAAGGGATGCGTTAAGGTGTACTGGTAACTCCTGTATGCACTCTATATCCTAGCAAATTCAGCAGGTGAGGTCACATGTTTAATATCTATTTGCCGGTCTACGACATCCTCGCATTTACAGTGTTTATTGTGGGTTGGGTGTCGTATTCAATCTATGCGGATCAAACAGCTAAATCACAGCGTCCGGTTGCTGTGGTCATAGATGACTATCGGTTACGCTGAATGGAACGCATGCTTGAGCGTGAAAATCGGATGCCTGATGTGAATATTGCCGTATCATTTGTCCGGGTCAGTATGATGTTTGCGTCGACATTCATATTGTTTCTAGCTGGATCGTTGGCTATGCTTGGCCAGGTCGACAATGTCCGCGAGATTATTGCTGGTCTCGCGCATGCACACCCTGCGTCGCGCATACTCATGGAAATTCAGCTTTTCATTCTAATGGCAATATTTGTTTATGCATTTTTCAAATTTATATGGGCTATTCGATTATTCGATAACATGTTGATTTTACTTGGTGCTGCGCCACAAAACATAGATTGCGATGAGACGATCAAGCGTGAGTATCCAAAATACATGGCTCAAGTTGCCAATCGTGCAAACTTTAATCTTAATCGCGGACAGCGGGCTTACATCTTCGGCTTGGGATTGTTACCCTGGTTTTTACATCCACTTTTGCTTGTGGCTTCAACGATTGTTGTCATCGCGGTCCTGTATCGTCGTGATTTCTGCTTGGTTTCACTCTGCGCCCTTGAGGACCTCCGAGCACACCATGAGGTACGTTGAGGCGTCTCACCCCTTGTGATACCGCAAAGAGTGCGTATATTCCGGCCATGATACAGATTGTCCCTCAAAAGCCAGCCAAAGACACGCGCGTTGTTGTTGCGATGTCTGGTGGCGTCGATAGCTCGGTAACGGCCGCATTAATGGCCGAAGCTGGTTTTGATGTCGTTGGCGTGACGCTACAGCTTTATGATCATGGGGAAGCGGTACAAAAGAAGGGTGCCTGCTGCGCCGGTCAGGATATCTACGATGCCAAGCGTGTCGCTGATACCCTGAGCATTCCTCATTATGTGCTGGATTATGAGACCCGTTTCCGTGAAGAGGTAATGGAAGATTTCGCCGATACGTATTTGCGTGGCGAAACGCCAATACCCTGTGTGAAATGCAATCAAACGGTTAAGTTTCGGGACTTGCTTGGCACCGCCAAGGACCTCGGCGCAGAAGCCATGGTTACGGGCCACTATGTGCGCCGCGTTGAAGGTCCTAACGGTGCGGAAATGCATCGTGCACTGGATCATTCCAAAGACCAGAGTTATTTCCTTTTTTCGACGACGCGAGAGCAGCTGGATTTTCTGCGCTTTCCGCTTGGCGATATGGACAAGGCAGAAACCCGCCGTCATGCGCAGCGCTTTGCACTGCCGGTCGCGGAAAAGCCTGAAAGTCAGGATATTTGTTTCGTGCCAAACGGATCTTACGCCCGTGTGGTTGAGCGTTTGCGCCCCGGCGCATGTGATCCCGGTGACGTGGTTGATCTTGAGGGCAATGTCCTCGGTATGCACGATGGCATCATCAATTTCACTGTCGGACAACGTCGTGGCTTAGGCGTCGCCGCCGGCACACCGATGTATGTTGTGAAGATCGAGCCTGATCTAAAGCGTGTCGTCATTGGTCCGAAAGACGCGCTGCTGTGTGAAGCCATTCGGGTCACCGAGATGAACTGGCTTGATCATGCACCGCTCACCGATAAGCTGCGCCGCGTGAAGGTCAAAGTCCGCTCAACGACAGAACCCGTCGATGCAGATATCTATGATGATGGTGACGACATTCACGTGAAGTTCGTTCAGCCACAGGCCGGTGTCGCACCGGGGCAAGCCTGTGTTGCATATGAAGGTGACAAGGTTCTAGGCGGCGGCTGGATCGAGCGCTAGGTATTCCTGTTATTAGGAAGCTATTAGCGGATCACTTAAAGCTGGTGAGTGATACCAATTTTCCATATGTGGCTTGAATATCCAGCGGTAAAATTGCCATTATTCGAGCTGATATCCGCGTCCGATGTTCCGAAGAATCTGTACCCAATATCTACCGAGGTTTTATCATTTAGCGGAAACAATGCTCCGGAGCCGAACTGGTACGCCATAACAAAATCGTCCCCATCTAAGTTTGATGACGAGTTTCGAAGTTCCGTATCTGTAATGTTATGGTAGGCAGTTCCGATACCACCGATTAAATAAGAAGTCGTATGACTAAATAATTTGAACTCAAATCTAGCGTTTGCCAGTAACGATAGAACGGTGACGTCACCAGTAATATTTGTTTCTTCATATTCAGCGGATTGATAAGCCCCTTCAAGTTCAAAACTCAAGCCATTGCCAGATTTGTACCCAAGAGAAGAACTTGTGTAGAACGCTGGAAATGAGAAGTCGGCCCCTCCCACACTTGAACTGTCTGTGTAGGATTGCTGGGGAACTCCAGCCAAGCCAAGTGATGCAGAAATAAGATACCCTGTTGATGGTTCATTAGAGTTTTCTGCACGGTTCTCTATATCTTTATCAATTTTTTCCAGTGCGGCATCTGGAACCTGATAGGTGTTCTGCTCGGCGTCGCGTTGCGGTAGTTCCCCGCCCGGAAGCGGGTCCGGTTGCGGTTGCTGATTTCCCGGCGCCGTCCACTGCCTTGGCGCTTGAGGGCTTGGCGTTTGCGCCTGTTGCTGTCTTTGCGGGCTTGCTGGTTGCTGATAGCGTTGTTGTTGCTGCGGTACAGAATTGAACTGTGCGCGCTCGTATTCTTCAACAGCGCGCTGCATGTTGGCATTGTTTTGCTCAGCCTTCAGCCAGTCGCTTATCGACAACGGGCGTTGCTGTGACAAAGCCTCGCCTGAGATACCAACGATGAGCGTAGGCACAAGAACGCTAAGCGCAATAAGTGATTTTGGGGTCAAATGACGGCACATATACAGAACCTTCTGTCTAAGCCGGGCTTTAATCGCTCAGGTCTTCTGACCTAAATCTTTTGGTGCACCGCGACCCGCTTAAGGATCATAGTGGAAAATACGCTTCAAGATATCCGTGAGAGCATTAATATTTGATAAAAGAACATCTATAGTTGTGACGTTGCACGAGCGGCTTCTCCCGCTTCGTCACCCCGGCGAAGGCCGGGGTCCAGCTGCCGAACTGGATTCCGGCCTGCGCCCGAATGACGAGGAGTAGAGATTGTGTAATTAAAAACCACAGGAAAATGAAAAGGAATGCCACATTAGCGAAATCAAGCCCCGAGCTCGGACAACTTTTCCGCAGCTTTCTGTGCTTCCTGTTGTCGCGCCCACATATCCGCGTAGACGCCCTCCACACTCAAAAGGTCGGTATGTGTGCCACGCTCAACAATTTCGCCTGCCTGTAAAACCAGAATTTCATCAGAATCAATGATGGTGGATAACCGATGCGCAATCGACAGCGAGGTGCGGTTCTGTGAGACATCTTTGAACGAGTTGAGAATGTCCTGTTCAGTACGGCTATCCAATGCAGATGTTGCCTCATCAAACACCAGAATGCGTGGGTTCTTGAGGATCGTGCGAGCAATGGCAACGCGTTGTTTCTCACCGCCCGAGAGCTTGAGTCCACGTTCACCGACTTTAGCCTGATAGCCGTCTGGTAAACTCATGATGAAATCATGAATACGTGCAAGTTTGGCGGCGTCTTCGATGTCTGCCGGTGACGCGGTCGGGTCACCATAGGCGATGTTGTAATAAATGGTGTCGTTAAACAGGACGGTATCTTGCGGCACGATCCCTATGGCTGCGCGCAGGGACTGCTGTGTCACGTCTCGGATGTTGGCGTCATCGATGGTGACGGTCCCTTCGTTGACGTCGTAGAACCGGTATAAAATACGCGAGATCGTTGATTTGCCGGACCCAGACGGACCGACCAGCGCAACCTTGTGACCAGCCGGGACCTCGAACGAAATGTTTTTTAATATCTGGCGGCGGGGATCATACGCAAAAGACACGTCTTTAAACGAGATCGCGCCGGGGCCTTCCAGAAGGGGCTTTGCGTTATCATGGTCTGCGATGTCCGAAGTTTCGCGGAGCAACTCGAACATCGCCTCCATATCGGTCAGAGAGCGTTTGATCTCGCGGTAGACAAAGCCCAGGAAGTTTAGCGGCATAAAGACCTGGATCAGATACGAATTCACCAAAACAAAATCACCGATGGTCATCGTGCCGTCGGCGACCCCATGTCCGGCCATGATCATGGCGACGGTTACACCTGAGGTAATAATGATGCCTTGACCGATGTTCATCAGCGCAAGCGATGTGCCGCTTTTGATGGCGGCGCGCTCATAGGACTGCAAGGCGCTATCGAAGCGTTTGGCCTCGTGATCTTCATTGCCGAAATACTTAACGGTCTCGAAGTTCAGTAAGCTATCAATGGCTTTGGTATTCGCTTCGCTATCCATCTCGTTCATGGTGCGGCGAAATTTAAGGCGCCATTCTGTCACCAGTAACGTCCAGATGATAAAGATCAGCAAGATCACTAACGTCAGCGCAGCGTATTTCACCCCATACAAATGCCAGAGAATGCCGCACACCAGGGTGATCTCGAGGATTGTGGGTAAAACGTTGAATAACATAAAACGCAGTAAGAATTCGATGCCTTTGGTGCCACGCTCAACAGCGCGACTGATGCCACCGGTTTTCCGTTCGAGATGGAACCTGAGCGACAAATGATGCAGATGGCGGAAGGTTTTGAGGCCTGCCAGGCGAATCGCACGCTGGGCAACACGCGTGAATACGGCATCGCGAAGTTCGCCAAATGCCTGTGCGAGGACCCGACAAAGCCCATATCCGATCAATAAAGCGATAGGAACTGCTATAATTGCATTTGTTGTGTCGGCACCCGTAAGGCTGTCGACAGCTTCTTTGTAGAATATAGGGACTGATACGTTCGTTGCTTTCGCAGCGATTAATAAAATTATCGCGATAACAACGCGCACGCGAAGACCTGCCTCACCTTTTGGCCAGAGGTAAGGGAGCAGGGTTTTCAGGGTATTCCATTCATCCTTGGGCCCCGAAGGCCCTGGACCGGGTTCACGGCTGCGCATGGTGTTCTCGCGTTGCAGTTTAAGCTCCCTTTATATAGGGTGCGCGGGCTTAAAGGCCAACGAAAGTAAGATTTGGCCATGGATAACCACACCTCCCTTATCTACACATATTTAGCTTTCTAAACCTGATAGCTGGAATTTTCTGAGATATGGGTGTGATGAATATTTGGAAATATACATTTCTAAATCTAACCCAAAGATGTTGTTGATTTCATTGGAGGTTATTTTTCAAGTCTTCAATCGTATCCAATTACAGACATAGTTATATTTGCGATATATAAAATATAAACATGAGGGTGGCAGATATGGCTAAAGCGAAGGTGCTTACTAAAGACGAGATGAAGCGTGTAGAGAAGATAATTGCTGCTGATAGTAATGCTACACGTAACATGCTTGCATTTAAGCTCAGCATATTAGGTGGCATGCGAGTAGGAGAAGTTGCTGCACTTACAGTAGGGCAAGTGCGTGGCTTGGATGGCAAGGCTGTTGCTATCATCAACTTAAGCAAAGAGCAAACTAAGGGGCATAAAGCACGTAGGGTGTTTTTGAGCAATGAGCTGCAAACAGCCGTCACCAAGTTCCTTGTTGCACAAAGAAATATTGCTGATGATGTTGCTTTAATAAGCAGCACAAAGACACATAAGCACTTCAGTCCTAATACGCTGTGTGCGTTATTTAAATCAATTTACAGAAAGAGTGGTACTTCCACATCGTCACACAGTGGAAGACGCACGTTTGCTTCTGTGTAAAATGCTAAAGGTGTTAGTATGGCAACCATACAGAAGCTGATGAGACACAAGAATATCCAAACCAATGCATTATATTGCGATGTCAGTGATGAGCAACTTGCTAATGCTGCTCACGTTTTTTGAGGTGTTCAGCAATAGCTTCATAGCTATCACTCATTAGCTCACAAACGGCTGTGCGTTTCTCTAACACAGCCAATTTGCAGTCACGCAGCTGCTTGCTGTTAGCAAGGTTTTTACTCACCCAAGTCAAATGTTTGATTTCGCGTTCAGCTTGTTTGAACAGTGCGTGTTTGCCTTGTTTCGCCATATACACATTTTAGTGTCAGTCTTTTAAGAAGTCATTCTGTGAGACTACTGTCGTTTTGAAACGACAATTCAACATCACATCGTTTGAATAATAGTCCCATTCTTATCCCTAACAAAATCAGCCATCGCTGTGAGTCGCATCTGTTCCTCGTTTAAATGCCAGTAGGTCTCTTCAACTTGCTTGAGGCTCGTGCCAGTCATTTTGGCAACCTCTTGTAGCTGTAACCCACTTTGCACTCTGTTGGTTA
>Ga0206130_10005454_pt1 | contig 15036 bp, 8 predicted proteins | sample Helgoland_Spring_9_FD_148637 | JGI IMG/M metagenome (GOLD analysis project Ga0206130, IMG submission 148637) | Pelagic subsurface seawater microbial communities from Kabeltonne, Helgoland, North Sea - Helgoland_Spring_Bloom_20160512_1 | ecosystem: Environmental > Aquatic > Marine > Epipelagic ... | reverse complement strand
GTGGGTCGTGGTATTGGGGGTGTTGTTTTTTGTACTGTTGGTGGAGCTTGGGAAGGGAGAGCATAGGCGAATGAATAGTTTATGTGTTTTCGAAGGGGTGACATTATACATACCTGTCAACCCCCCATGGTTTGGAGTGGTGTTAAAAAATAAAGTGCATCTATAAGTAGGGGATTGGGTAGACAAATGGTGTCCAACCCAAGAAATCCTAAAAATATTTTCATCTATTTTATCTCAGGACGTTATACGTCCGTTTGGGGTGGTAGTCTTTAACATGAATATTAGAGAAACATCAGTAGAGCAGGAAAGCCCCGATCCATTCACTCAACTTAACCAGGTAGCAGACGGCTATATTGTGGTTGGCTACTTAAAAGACACCCACGACAAGTTCGCTCAATTCTATGCGACGGACAGAGCTTGCAATGATGCTTTGGCGTTTTTCCATGCTCCAGTAAATGAATGGATGCAATTCATAGAGTCTGATCAATGCAAGCAAGAGAAGTCCTGAATGTGCTCTTTTCGCATAACAAGTGATCTTCCACCTATACACCAAATATTATTCTGTAAATGAGAGAATTAAAACCGAGACAGAAAGTTGAACTTACCAAGTTGCTTATAAATTTACCTTTGATCGAACAGGATGTGAGGGATCTTTATGAATGTGAGGAAATGTTTGAGGAGATCGAACTTTACAAGAGTTCCATGAAGTTTGCTCTTGGTATTGGAGATCTAAGAAAGGCACTTCACGAGGCTCGTTCCTTGGAAGCTCACTACATTTATATTCTTACCAATCAATAAGTCCAAAGAGTTATGATTATTGAAAATCTTAGAATGCGTATGATTAACGAGGAAGCTCCGGTTCAATTTATTGATGCCAATCGCCCGTTTAACTTGAAAAAAGACGACATCTTGGATGTTCGAGGTGTTTACGATTCAAGTATCATTCTAACTGAATGGAGAGCCGATATGGTAGTGAAAATCTATGCTCCAACTGCCGGGTTGGACGGGCAGGAAGTTTATGCCCAGCACCGAGACTTTACATTTGTGCGGGAGTTTAAGTTAGAGAATAAAAAGATGTGCATGCTTGAACAGGAAGCTCAGGTTCAGCTTGTTGAAGTAGGCTTCCCGATTGTTTTAAAAAGAGACGAAGTCGTGGACATCCTAGGTGTTTACTCATCTAATGTGTTTTTAACAGACTGGAATGCTGACACGGTAATCAAAGTTTTTGCTCCGCATCATGAATTGGAAGGCGAGGAGGTGTATGCGAAATTTCGCGACTACAAATTCGTATGGGATACTGCAACCGAAGAACAAACCCAGCTTGTGGAAAGTAATTAATATGGAGACATTTTTCTTAATTTTATTCAGTATTTTTATGATGATTGGCTATTTCATCAGCGCCGAGTGGGGTATATTGGGGTGCATAGCTTTTACGGGAATTCTAGTGCTGATGCTGATTTTGTATGCCGCCACTCCGTTAGGCTTGGTCATCTGTTTGATCATTTATGGCGCATGGTCATTGGATAAATAGTTAACCGCATCTGTATGGAATCTTTTTTTGAAACCGTGTTTTACATCTTTTTAACTTTAGGAGCTTTTATCTGCACCCTTGCTGGTTTCCCTGCGTGTTTTTATTTTGTAGGGACTTTGTTACTTGGAATTATACTTTATGTAGCTCCAGAGATTGGATTTTTCTTTATTATGACAATTTACTTAAGTTTCCAATTTGAAAACTTTGAATGATAGTAATGCAGTTCTTGAGAGTTTTGAAAAATGAGTAATCACCAAGCACTGATAGAGTATATCTTAAACAAGGCATGCCCCTACTTAATTTTGGGCTTCTTGTTGTTCTACAATTTTAAACTTACAGATGTAAGCCTGTATGGAATTATAGGGTCCGTGCTTTTTATCGACTGCTATTCACGCAGGATTGGAAGGGCGATGGGGGAATACGAGAACAATCCTGAATTTAGGAAAATGATTGATGAGTCTGTGGAGGAAGATTCTTAATGTCGATCACCTCAGAGGTTTTGAATCTGCTTTAACTAACAAATAAAAAAATTATGAACGATATATTTTGCCCGCATTGTAATAAGGCTTTCAAGGTGGATGAGTCTGGCTACGCCCACATTCTTAAACAGGTAAGAGACGCCGAGTTCGACAAACAGCTCCATGAGCGCCTTAAGTTAGCGGAGAGAGAAAAAGCTGATGCCGTTGAATTGGCAAAGGAAAAAACCATTAATGAAATGCAACTTACTGCCTCTGCAAAGGATTCAGAGATTTTGAAATTAAAGGCACAAATAGAAGGATTTGCGATTAAGGAGCAATTGGCAATTACTCAGGCTTTGAGCGAGATCGAGAAAGAGCGAGATGGTTTAAAAAATAACCTTCGCGAAGTTAAGTTGAAGGGCGAGCTCGCTGAGAAATCTTTAAAGGATAAGTATGAAACCCAGCTCAAAGATCGTGATGAGCATATCGATAGGCTTAAGGATATGAAGGCCCGTTTATCTACCAAGATGATCGGTGAAACTCTCGAAATACACTGTGAAACTGAGTTTAATAGGATTCGTCCAACGGCTTTCCCTCATGCTTACTTTGAAAAAGATAATGATGCGAGCACTGGTAGTAAAGGAGACTACATTTTCAGAGATAAAGACGCAGAGGGAACTGAGATCGTTTCAATCATGTTCGAGATGAAAAACGAAAGCGATACTACTGCTACCAAAAAGAAAAATGAGGATTTTTTTAAGGAATTAAATAAGGACCGTGATGAAAAGGGGTGTGAGTACGCTGTTCTTGTTTCCTTATTAGAATCTGAAAGCGAATTGTATAACTCCGGGATTGTAGATGTATCGTATCATTATCCGAAGATGTATGTGATCAGGCCGCAGTTTTTTATTCCTATAATCACGCTTCTAAGAAATGCATCGCTCAAGTCTTTGGAGTTCAAATCTGAATTGGCCAGGGTCAAAGAACAGAATATTGATATCACAAACTTTGAAAGTGATCTTGAGAAATTTAAGGAAGCCTTTGGGAAAAATTATGAGCTCGCTTCGAGGAAATTTGAAACCGCAATTGCAAGCATCGATAAATCAATTGACCAGCTACAGAAGACGAAGGATGCCTTGCTTGGTACTGAAAGAAATCTTCGCTTAGCTAACGATAAGGCCAGTGGGGTGACAATAAAGAGGCTAACGAAGAAGAACCCAACCATGGCAGCTAAATTTCAGGAATTAAGTAAAATTTAATTTTTGGAAATGTTTGCATAATAAAAAATTGATTACTCTGTAATAAGCTTGAATAATTCCATCATGGTTAGAAGTGAATGGGAAAACATAAGACGCGAAATCAAGGGGTTACCTTTGGCTGATATCCCCTTTAGCGTTCTTGGTGCCGCTGATAGTTCTCCCGTAAAATGGTTTGCTTCAGATAAAACTACTACCCCCAATGAATACTTGAGGAACGATTACGACTCGTTAATAGCAATGCGTGGGATGGGTAGGGTGCGATTAAATAAAATACACAAGATCTTAACATTTCACATTGGTGAAAATTTGCCAGATACTGATGAGGAAATTAAAAAACAAAGGGTTATACCATCTTTTTTACCTAAAAAATGGCCTATTGCACTGCTCCCTTTGTCTGGAAAATTAATCAAATTCCTTAGTGAGAAATTAAAAATATCTGACATAGAAGGTCTTTATGATGCTCTTAATGAGGAATCGGTTGATGAAATAATCTTAAGTAAGGGAATCGGGCGTAAGACGAGCAATCAGCTTTCGGAACTTAGAGTAGATTTATTAGAATCTAAGCCCGAGAATCTTACAAAGTGGTTTCCTATTGAATTACCTAAAAGCAATTTATCTTTCAGCTTGGGGCTTTTTTTCATCACTAAAGAAATCAGCCCAGAAAAGATTGGTTGTTTAGTCGCAAGGCTTATTGAGAAAAAAACCCTGGAGGCTTCAGCGAAAGCAGCGAGCGTTACTAGGGAGAGAGTTCGGCAATTGGAATCAAACTACCTAACGAAAGTGCAGATGTTTTTGGATCAATTTCCATTAGAAAAGAAAGCTTTGTTTGATGCTTGGAAAGAAGGAAAGCACCTTGCTACTGTTTTGGGAGAAGATGAATCGGTTGAACTCGCTTTTTCTGCAATTGCAACCTTATTTGAAAATTCAGAAGAGGGTAAAAAGTATGCAGAACTGGTAGTTAAAAAAAAGGATGATTTTTTGGAATGTATCGAAAAGCATCCAGATTACTGGGTTGGAGAGTTGAAAATTGAAGAATTTGCAAAGGAACTTGGTTTGTTGAACGAGTTCCCGTTTCTTGTCTCTGAAATATCCAAAGACGATCGGCAAGTTTTTGATCAAAATCAGATGACTTTAAGTCCTCGAAGAATTTCTCTTAAAAAATCTGCAATGGCTTATCTTTTGAACAATGAACAACCATGTCCAGCTGAAGGTTTTTTCGATTATTTAAATAAGGTGGCTCAGGGTGCTAACAATTCAGGTTTAGATTCGATTAGCCGATTTAAGAATATTTATTGGAATCGCTGGAGGAAGGAGAGAGATTTCGAAAGTTTTGATGTAATTTTTCCTAATCAACGAAGTGTTTGTCAAAGCCTCAACTCAGAGCCTTTAGATTTAGATTCTACTTCTTTTCTTTTGAATGTTGAGGAAACCGATGATGACCAAGAAGTTTACTCTGAATTACCAACAGCAGAAGAAAATGACGATGAGCTCTCTCCCTTGTCAATTTCTGAGACTCATAATTTGGACACTAACTATGAATCTTTTGACAATGTTGTGGCTTCTTCTGAAACGGAGTGTCTGCGTAAATTAAATGCACGAATTTTAGGCTTACTTTCGCAAGAGGAAGGTCAGACATTGCTAGGCTTGTTGCCTATTGATGATTTTGAGCAAGAAGAATTAATTTCCTCACTAAGGAATGAGGTTTCAGGTGATCACAGGCGTTTGCGTCGATTCTTAGAACTGTTCCCCGGAGCCACTGCTTATGCCTTTTCTTTTATCGTAAGCAAGTGGTATGAAGGTGGTTCCTGCTGGCCAATTTTTGCACGAAAAGAAGGGCTTGCAGTAACAATAGCGAATTCAGTTCAGGGTTCCTTTACGGATAGGTTCAAATATGTATGCAAGCACACGCTACATCTTCACCAAGTTGAAGAAGGCGAGTCATATGGCAGAGTCGATGCTCTTTTGGCACAGGCTGGAATTGTCAAACAGTGGGTTCCTCATTTGGCGGATGCAGTAAGGGTAGCCGAAAGAGAATTTATATTGCCTGACCCTGAAGATGAGCACGGTCTTAGAGAGTTCTCTTTCTTTCTAGCTGGCAAGGTGCCTCAAGCACAAGCTCGCTTGGGACGTTTTCTGAGAAGCTCAAATGGAGTAGTGCTTGCGAGAGCATTGGCTGTTTCGGTTCTTCGAGGTAATTTTGAAAATTTGCCTGTTCATATGCGTGCACAAATGAAGGATGCCCTTGAGAATGCGGGTGGGAGCCAAATGAAAGGTCCGTACTTGCGATTGGGTTGGACTTTAAATTCTCGTGGTGAAGAAACATCTCATATGTTTCTGGTTCTACCATCACAACGCGGAAAAGTTATCTCCGATTACACTCAGTGGAAGATTGAGCAATGTGGTGGTCGTGAATATCGGTTTTCTGCGATTGAGGAGCGAGAGGTTCCCGCTATTCCCGGTGAGAACCATGTAACCATGCTCAATCCAAAAAGGGGAAGCGATCGCGAGTGGTGCATTTCAGGAGCTCCGTCAAATGAGGAACCATTTTTTGTTTTTGATGCCATCACGGGTCGAAAGCGAAAAAAAATTACCTTTACTCAGGATGGCTCGACACGAACGGCCAGATTGCCGACAGGTAATTATGAGATTTTAGCACATCCCGATACACAGGTCATTACTCAGGGTGGTACTGAAATTGCCGGTAATGACCCTTGGGAGATTAGCTTGCGGCCTGGAAAACTACCTGCCCGTTTTTTACATCTTAACCAAAAGTGGGTTATCGATGCAGATAGAAAGCCCGGCATGAGATTAAATTTTCCTGTCGCAAAAGAACTTCATACAGATGCGGGGCGAGTTATTCGCTACGGCGATCCGGTGGATTGTGAGCTTTGGGTGCCATATAAGTCAGGAGAGAAATTCGCATGTGTATCCATAAAAAGATTACAAGGAAAAATAGCTACACTTGAGAGTAGTGTTGAAGTCCCGTTAGACTTTGGTGAAACTGGCTTTGCATTTGCCAATCTACTAGCTCCACTGTCAGAATTTATCGAAGAACTGCCTGCGGGAATTCATGAAATAGTATTCGAATATGGTACCGATTCTTCTCAAGGAACGCCATACCGCTTTCAATATTGGAAAGGCCTGATTTATGACGGAGACGGTATTTTTAAGTGCGATGCTATTCCTTATAATTATGATCCAATTACTTGGCGAGGACTTGAAGCAAATGGGAACAATCTGCTCTACAGGCAAGATAGGGGGGGGGCTATGGTTCAAATCATTTGTGGTGGAGAGCCTGACTCCGTCCGCAAGGATGGTGTTTTCGTAAGACTGGAGGAGCAAAACGGTGAGGGACATTTTCTTAGGCCTCAGGATCCACCGTTGGCAATTCAGGACAATGACGACCGCTCCCTTGTCTTTGAAACATCTAACCCCGGGAAATGGCTTGTCTCCATATTTGCAACCGAGATAGAGGGGGAGCGTGACTTCTTGGATTTTACCGAGCGTAGGCTCAACCGTAAGGTAAGGTTAGGCTCTGTATTAGCAGCCTATGGTAGAAGCGGGAAAATTTTTCAAAAGGCCAGAGAAGAACACTTGCCAAGGAGACCTCTTTTGACTTACGGCAAAAGAGCAGTTGGCAGGAAATTGAAGCTAAAGCAGTCTGAAATTGACCCGTCCAGGTTTCAGGCTTCCTTCCGATTACCCAGGAATGAGTTTACAAAGATTCGAATAGTTGCAAGGGATATATTTAAGGATGCAGTCGAGCAAGAAGTGATCTTCGAATCGGAAGAAGTCATTTGCGGTGAGTACGGAAGATTTTGGCATGATTCGAAGTTGGGTTATGTGACCTTAAGTATGGAGAAAAGGTCGAAGAGAGACGAATGGAAGATGGTTTTTTCTTGGCAAATTGGAATGCCAGAACCGTCGATCTATTTCTTCGATATGATGGGTAAGAAAGATGATTCCCAAGAGTTCAAGATGATTGAACTAGATGATCATCCGAATCCTTCGAATGCTCGCTTTTTTGCTGGCCCTAATAAACTTGAGCCATGTAGGGAGGATGATGGTTCATGGAAAAGACTTCTTTCATCTGTCAGGCATTATGATGATGAATTTAATGAGGATGCTTTCTCGAGCCAGCTTTCCTTCGACGGTTTTAGTACGAAGGATATTGAGCTTTGGTTTGGTAGGTTTCGTAAACTTCTACTTTTCAAGTATCACCGTTATGTATGGGGGAGGGTAGATTGGATGCAGAATGCCTTCTTTTTCTTTTGCAAGCAGGCTTTCAAGCAAGATTGTACTGCCCGAACGGATACTCTTGCTCGGAATGCAGTTTTGGGACTTACGGAAAGGGCGGAGGAAAGAGAGAGCCTAAGTCTTATCTCTTCACTGACTTTTGGTCAGAATCCTAGTATTCTTGCTTTGCCAGCTGATGCGTTCGTTCCTGTTGCCGATGGATTGTCTCCCGAAACTGCGGTAGAGTCCACCTACATCGCTCTTGGAAAACTTAGCCAAACTGAGCGCATTTGCGATGCTTTGGATTTTGGGACAAGAATTATGGATTTTTCGAATTTGCGACCATTGGCACTTTTTCGAGGATTTAAAAATTTTACGAGTGCATCGAACGGACTGGTAGAATTCAAAAATTTTGATTGGGAGTCGATTTTGACTATTCAACATGCACAAACTCAAGGAGAAGGTGAAAGAGATGTCAGATTAAGTCCCTTCTGGGAAGATGTGATAGAGGCTTTTAGCGAGAACAAACCTTTTGGACCTGATACCATACCGTTATCACCCCATCATTGTGCCTTTGCATTGAAAAGACTTCGCCGTAGAGTAAACCGTATCCAATCCGAACAACTTGACGGGTTTCTTGCTTCACAAAGGAGTTTATTGACTCGTGAATACGAGCGTGGACAAAGAATCATTGAGCCTACTATTAAAAGAAAAGTGGGCATAGAAAACTTCAGAGATTTACATTTGCCTCTAGGTGATCTCCTTACTCATTCTGATCCGTGCACAAGAGATCTTTTTAAAAAATCTGGTCAACTTCTTTTTTTGCTGGCCGGTTGGGTAAGTCTTAGGGCTGCAAATGAATTGGAACAAGAAGATTATGCCAGCAGGCTAAACGAGTGGTTTGGAATTAATCGTGGAAATGCAGATGATCCCTTCCTTGCGAAAAGAATTTGTTTACTCTTGAGTTTGGGTCCTGAATGGCTTGCTTTTTTACGTTTATTTTGGGAAGTCATTTTGCGTACTAGATAAAACCCTGATGTATACTGAATCCTGTATATGTAGTTTTATATGACTTCCATTGACAATGAGATAGACCCAATTCGATTGCGTGAAGATTTGCGTGAGAGATTGGCAAAGTATTTTCAAACTGCCATACCAGTTTCTCCCCGTTTTCCTAAACTAAAGAAGCAATCAATCGATAGCCTGATGGCTCCTGACAGGATTATAAAGGGGCCTTTCCTTGAAGCTCTTCCTGACTTTAGAAAAGGGGTTTCAATTAGGGATTTGATTGAGGAAGAGATTTTTCACCAAGGGTTTGAGGGCTTAACACGCGAAATTCTCGATCGACCGCTTCATTCCCATCAGGAAGAAACTTTTCGCAGAGTTTCAAAGGGCGAGAATGTGGTGGTTGCAACTGGGACGGGTTCGGGGAAAACCGAGTGTTTTCTGTTTCCTTTGGTTGACTCTCTTCTGCGCGAGGCTTCAGCGGGAACCCTGAATCCTGGAGTTCGTGCCATTTTGGTTTATCCAATGAATGCCTTGGCCAATGATCAGCTATACCACAGGTTGGCTCCATTGCTTTGCGGTGATTTGGCTGAATTTGGAATTACTTTTGGAAGATACACTGGTCAGACACCTCCTGGCTTGTCCCGCCGCAATATTCAGGAAGGTATCCTAAGTATGAGTTACTTCAGGGAAACGATGGGTTGGGAAAGAGAAGTGCCATCAAATTGGCTTCTTAGTAGGGACGAGATGCTGGAAGCACCGCCAAACATTTTGGTCACCAACTATGCGATGCTTGAGCATATTTTGTTTTTTCCTCATAACGAGCCATTGCTGTCAGGTGCTAGATTGCGTTTTCTTATTCTTGACGAAGTCCATGTCTACGGTGGGGCTCAGGCAACCGAGGTCGCCTGTCTTCTTAGAAAGCTCAAGCAACGCTACTCGATTGAATCGACACCGCGTTGCATTGCAACCAGTGCATCCTTGCCCGAGGACGCGAGTGAAGAAACTCTGAACTTTGCTTCAAGGCTTTTCGGTGAACCTTTTGATTCGACAACTGGCGGTGTGGTAAGAGGTGAGCGCCGAATGCATGCTTATCTGAAAGATGCTGCTGAGCATGATTCTTTTACCGCTTCGGAATGGGTCATGATTGGCAAACTAGTTGCCGAATTCAAAAATCTTCCTCTTAGTGAGATGACCACCGAGAAATGGAATGAAATGGTTATGCACGCTGATTTGAGCAGTGCCACCATAAATACTTTACCTGAAGAGGGATTTCGTGCGGCTTTCACCCGGCTATTTGGACAGGAAAAAATTATTCGTAAGGTTGCTGAAAAACTTAAGGAAAAAAGGGCACATGATTTCCGGTCACTTGCAATTGAACTTTTCTCTAAAGAAGACCCTGCTAAAGCAGAAGAGGCTTTGGCGGGTGTTGTGCTGATTGGTGCTTATGCCAAACCTTCAGAGAATGCTTTTTCTTTGTTGCCTGCACGGTACCACTATTTTCTCAATGCACCAGCTGACATTACGATACGTGTGGATCCTGATGCACCGGAACGATGGACTGCATTCAGGCACGATTCAACCCTAGAGGAGGAAGATGGGGAGAAGCGTTTTCGGTTACTGACCTGTCGATCTTGCGGAGAGCCTTATTTAGAAGCATTTCAGGTTTCTGATGAATTGCACGCTCGACGACCTTTTTCGGTAGGAACGGGAATTCGTGCTGAACGAGTTATTTTGTGGCTCATGCCCAAGGCGGAAGAAGTAGGAGAGTCAAATGCATCTGATGAGCAAAACGAAACTCAGCATCAAACTGCTCCAGCTTACTTGGACTTAAGTGATCCTCATCATCCAAAACTCAAAACTGCGCTCGGAGAAAGCGAATGCGAAGAAGATTACTTACAGGTAAGGAAACTACTTCCTCAAAATCGTTTTCAGCAAGACGATGATGATCATCAGCATGCATTGAACGAATCATCTTTGGGTTTGAATTGCCCCTCTTGTGGAGACTTCTACGATAATATTTTGCCGGTCATTACTTCTTTTAGGCCAAGTGATCAAACATCATGCGAAGTTATAACCGAAATTCTTTATGAGCATTTACCAGAAAATCCAGATAGCCGAAAGGCTGGAAGGCTTCCCGGTAAAGGCCGCAATCTATTGACCTTTTCTGATAACAGGCAGGATGCTGCCTTCTTTGCTGCCCGCTTTAATATTTCGCATCGTGACTTTTTGTTGAGAAGGTTGACTTTGTGCATTCTGAATGGGGGAAATCAAGATGGAAATTGCGTGTATCCCTCACCCGTTAGCCTGGCTGAAATGCTGGCTGCTGAAGATGCTCTTCGGGCACCCGAATCAATTTTGAATGCATGGGGCGAAAAAACCAGGGATGATTCTCGGCGGGCAGAATTACTCGGATGGGTTTGCTCGGAATTTTGCCGTCGGCGTGGTGGTCGAGTCTCCCTCGAAGCTCTTGGTCTTGTTAAGTTCGGATACGGGGAAGCCTTGAGGGACATATTGGATGATCATGATTTTAGTGATCTTCTAGGAGACAAAGCGGAGGAACTTGCGGGACCTTTACTCGAACATATTCTTGACCATATCCGTTTGAAGCGTGCGATTCAAATTCCTCGTGGAATAGACGAAACAAGCGAATGGATATGGGGTGCGGGATACGCTCGTAGGGGAATCTGCTGTGCCCTTGATTCATCTGATGCCAACATGCGTTTGATCCCGGCCGAGGGTAGAGATAACCCGCTTTCGTTGTTTTTTCGAGAGAAGCTTGGGATTGAGCGATGGCAAGTTTTTTTCGAAAAGGCATGGGAGTTGTTTAAGTCTGAGGACTATGAACTACTTGTCCCAGTTAGTAGCGGTTCTCCGGATATGGTGCTTAATTTAGGTAGGACAACTTTGTCGTCTGTTGATGCCAATTCAATCTGGCAGTGTAGTGCTTGCGGAACGAGGAATACCAAACCACTTGGCGGTTTTTGTCCACAGAAAGGATGTGCGGGGACTTTAGAAAAGATTGAGGAAGACGAGGTAAACCGTATGCGTTGTGAGAACAATTATGCTTGGGGTTATCTCAATGCAGAGCCTTTGTCTATAAATGCAAAAGAACACACGGCAGCATTATCCGCGGAAATTCGTCAATCCCTTGAGACTGATTTCAAAGATGGAAAGGTGAACCTTTTAAGCTGTTCTACAACGATGGAGCTGGGGATTGATTTAGGTGATTTAGAGGCGGTCTTACTTCGAAATGTACCTCCAGGGATTGCGAATTATGAGCAGCGAGCCGGTCGTGCAGGGCGTAGAGCTCAAGCAGTGCCTGTTTGTGTGACTTTTGCTAAAAACGCTCGTTGGGATCGGGAGACATATGATCGAGCTTCGGATTTTATAACTGATCAAGCAAAACCTCCTTTTGTTCATCTTTCAAATCCTCGAATTTTTCTTCGTCACCAGTTTGCAGTTATTCTTGGACACTGGCTTGGGCATCTTCAATTGACCGATGTTTCTCCACAGATTGGCCAGTTCTTCGGGTTACCCAAAGTCGTCAAGGACAGAGATGGAATCCATTTCGGACGAATCGAGACTCCTTCTTTGGGGCATCAGGAACGAACTCGTTATTTAGACCAATTTATTGACTGGTTGCGTACCGATGGCCTCGAATATGTTGAACAAGCAAATCAACTTAAGTCTTATTTCGAAGATTTTTTGGACGAGGAAGAACTAGACCGATTGAGTATCTCCAACGAATCCTTGATTTTTGAAATACACAAAGCGGTGGGAGAAATCTGTAATGAATTCGGCGAGCGGTTTCAATACTACGCCAATTTCAGGAATGAGTTTAGTGAAAATCAAAACCCAATTTTGGCACAGGCCTCAGCCATGAAGAAAGCGGCACGTTTTTCTGAGCAAAAAGCCCTAGAGTTCCTCATTCGTAATGGTTTGCTTCCAAGTTATGCGTTTCCAGTCGACAATATTCAGTTAGAGATACTTAAGGAAAGTAGGGGGGGGCGCCAGCCTTTTGAGGGAGACGAAATTTTGGATCGAGATGCGAGGAGGTCGATCACTGAGTATGCTCCCGGAGCAGAAGTGGTTTGCAACGGCAGACTTTGGACTTCTCGTGGCGTTGGTTATTATCCGAGGCATTTTATGCCTGAAAGATTCTATAAGTCATGTGGAGTTTGCAGGCATTTGGAAATCAGTGAAAGTGATGACTTCCCGGACGATTGTCCTTCATGCTCACAAGAATGGATAAACACAAACTCGCGTCTCTTTGTCGAGCCTCGTATGTTTGTTACTTCCTTGCACGAATCAGAGGGTAGGCCTGTCCGCGATCGCAGAGAGCTTCCTCCACCTGCTATGGAAGAGCAACTCGTGACCAGAATGTTGGCGGCAAACTTTTCACCTGCTGGATCAATCGTTACTTGGTCTGCCTTGGATTCATCCAATGCCCGGCTTTTAGTCGTAAATAAAGCAAGAGGCTTGGGCTATGCTCAATGTTCTTGCGGGTTTGCTGTTCAATTAGATCCGGCAAGAAGTTGCTTCAGCCAACCTCATCGAAACCCCTTTACGGGCAGGTCATGTAACCCTCAGCGAAGAAACTGGAGAAGATCAAGTGATTTTGCTCATGAATTTCGTACGGATGCTTTGGCTGTAAGGATAGATCTTCCTATTTCTGTGCCAGAAGATATAGAAGAAGACGTTCTTAGGATTGAATTTCGTGAGAATGTTTTGCGCACAATTTCTGAAGCATCCAGAATCGCGCTGGCGAATTCACTGGGCATCGATGAGAGAGAGATTGGGGCTACTTGCAGATGGGTTGGTGACAGACCTGAGATTGTCCTCTACGATGCAGTTTCTGGTGGGGCTGGATATGTTACTTCATTTCACAAAACAAAGACTCTTGCCTTTTTAATTGCCCGTACAATTGAAATTCTGACTTGCGATCGTTGTTCATCAGGATGCGGCCATTGTCTTTATTCTTATGGTAATCAAAGACATTGGGATTCTTTTCTAAGAGAAGATGCGTTGAACTTTTTAAATGGCTTAAGAATTGATAATGAGGATTCGATGAATGCCGTTGAGGCAAAGCATAAACTTCTTTCTTCATGCGAAGTAGAAGCAGCTCTGGAGCAGGCTTCAGAGATTTTTCTTATGTCAGAAAGATTGGGGAATTTTCGTGCATTGCAGTCCGATAATGATTCAGGTGCCGTTAATTTGGATCTTTTGTTCCCTGGGTGGACCTTGATAAAGGGTTATTTGGAATCTGGTAAAAGAATAACAGTCGCATGTCCCTTGACGGCTTTCAAAGGATTAACTGATGCAACTTGCCCTTTAGGATTATATATGACGGAGCGTGTGCTTCCTTATCTCAGGGATGGAAAACTTCGCTTTGTTGTGACAACACCTTTTACGGTTGCAGATGGACCTCGATTGGCGATTCGTAGCAAAAATCTCGCACTTAATGTTGGGGACCACGATCACCCTGTTTTTGAATCACTCTACTCAACAAACGATGGGAGATTGACAGTTGGTAGTTTGCCGTCCGAGAAATTATGGAGCAAAAACTCAAACTCTATTGATCCTTCTTTTTTTGAAAGGAAAGACGGTATCTATTACAAAGAGTATGCTCCTGGAAGACCTCGAAATTTGAAAGCAGATTTTTCTTTTTTAAAGAACCGACATCCTAGCCGTCTTATTATTATTGATCCTTATCTTAATGTCTCAGAGGAATCGGTCTCTTCATTTCGTAAGCTGATTCAACTGTGGTCTGGAGAATTAAATATGAATGCTCCGGAAAGTATTGAGGTGCGACTTCGGGAATCTAGTGGCAGAGCCGATGATGAGTTTCGTAGTCAAGGCGCGGTGAAGATAAAATCTTTTCTTGAAGAACATTTTTCTAACCTTCAGCCTCATCAGATTCGTATCTCAAACTTTCATTACAACGAGCGTATTCACGATCGAAAGATTGAAATTGATCTGCACAGAAGTGATGATTTGATTGGTACTGTCAGGAGAAGGGGGGGGAGATCTGAACCTCGCCTTGACAAATATCGTATAACTTTGACTGCGGGTATACGTAACTTGGTCGATCATAGATTAGAATGTGCTATTGTAAGAAGAAAAATCTAACTTCTTCCTTTACGGTGTCATTAAAGTTTTAACCAGGCTTTTAAATTGTTCATTTTATTTAAATCTCTCTAGTTTAATAATGTTTGTATATTAAAAGATTTACTGAATCTCGGAGGGCGTTGCGTGCAGCTAGACAGCCGCCGTGCATGAAGCTGTCTTCCACTGTTTGGATGACCCGTTTTTCGGGCCAAAAACTCCAGCCCCAAGGCATGCAGTTGATGCGGTCTTGCAGGAGGCGAAGCTGCGGCCATCCGCATCCGATGATCCAGCTGTTTCGTTCCGATAGGTGCTCGGCATAGACGGGCACATGTATCGGTTGCATCCGCCAGACTTCAGCAGAGAATCCAAATTCATCCACCACCACATCATAGAGCACGGCAAAGACGGTGATGATATCTTTGAAGATGATCATTTG